>ERZ1023839.285-NODE-285-length-15097-cov-13.887183_pt1 | contig 15097 bp, 12 predicted proteins | sample MGYA00380383_ERZ1023839 | MGnify/ENA primary metagenome ERZ1023839 (study PRJEB33179, sample SAMN07449065) | human gut metagenome | biome: Human-gut; feature: Human associated habitat; material: Faeces | host: Homo sapiens | place: India:Kasaragod | collected... | reverse complement strand
TTTCATTGTCACTTCTGTTTGTTCCTAAGTGACAACCTTTTTCAGGGAAGTACAATGTTGAATTTTGATAAATTTGGTATCAATGGGTTGGTTGCTGGTTCTACCTATCAAGTTACTTTTTCAGTTGAACCGAAAGCAGATGAGGATATTTTCCAATTGGACAAGACTTTCAAGCCATATCAATTGATTGGATTGCGAGATTCCATTCCTTTTGAAAAGTTGAAGTCTATGGCAGACCGTGGTGATGTGGATGCGCAGGCAGAAGTTGCAGCGTGTTATTATCTTGGTGTAGTTATAGGAAAGAATGGGCAGAAAATGTTGGAATATGCTCGGAAGGCGGCAAGTAAAGATAATCCTGAGGCATTGAGTTTGTTGGGTGTTGCTTACGAGGAAGGGTTAGGCACCAAGAAAAATTTGGCGAAAAGTGCCGAATGGTATCAAAAGGCTGTGAAATTGAAATATCCTGTTGCCATGTGTAACTTGGGGTATATATACGAGAAGGGAACTGGGGTTCCTGTTAATCCAACCAAGGCTTTGCAACTTTACCAGGAGGCTTTGCAACTTGGATGGTCTGACGCTTGTTTTGATTTATATACTTATTATACGGAACAAGGAACGGAACCGAATGCCGAGAAGGCTTTGGAATATTTGACCAAGGGGGCAAGATGCGGTTCGTCAATTTGTCAAGCTCAGCTTGGATTGTGCTATCTTACGGGAGGCAATGGTGACAACGTTGTCGTGCCAAAAGATTATGGTAAGGCTTTTCGGCTTTTTACCCTTTCAGCATTGAAAAATGATGTTGATGGGATGGCTTTGTTGGGGCAGTGCTATTATGATGGGCATGGAACAACTAGAGATTTTTCTAAGGCTTTCTATTGGCTGAGGATGGCTGCCGAGAAGAATGATGGCTATTCTCAATATTTAGTGGGATGCTGTTTTTTGGATGGACTTGGAGTAACAAAATCGCTCATAGAAGCTAAGGCTTGGCTCCAACGTGCCGCAGACAATGGCATTGAGGATGCGGCGGAATTACTGAAAAAAATATAATCAAACGCTATGGCAAAGTTATTTTTCAACACACGTGACGAGCTTACCGTCGTTGATTCCGAGGAGATAGCGGTGGTACAGGCCAACGGCAATTATTCTAAGGTACTGACCATCTATCGCCGGGAAATCATGCTGACTTCTGGCATCTCCAAGGTGGAACAAGTGCTCAAGAATCTCAAGGAGAAGAAGTCGAAATTCGTCAGAGTCGGCAGAAGCCTGATAGTCAACCATTCCTTCTTGCAGAAAATCGACTTGATGAAGCAAGTGATGGTACTCTCGGGACAAGGGAATGAGATTAAGGTCAACGTGTCCAAGAAGACCCTCAAAATCTACAAGGACGCAATTGCTAAAAGTATAAAAATTAAAAACAATGAAACAGTTCATATTGGGAACAGAGGGGAATCAACCCTTTGAAATCAAGCAGACGGGTGTGAGTCATCAGCATGCTCGTGTTACGATAGATGACAATGGTGTATGGACGTTGGAGGACTTGAATTCCACCAACGGTACCTTCGTTCGTGATGAAAATGGTGATATGCGCCGAGTGGGTACTTTGGTGATTACGCCCATGACCTTCATTTGTCTGGGACCTAGTAACGCCAATGGTTGCTCTTTCTATGCCATTCATCTGCAAAACAAGAACTTTGTGGAGGAGTTCGAGTATCTCAACCAGTTGGAGGATGAGTTTGATGCCAAGGCGGAGAGTTCCGAGGCGATGGCGAAGCGTATGCGGTTGCTGATAGCCTCTGCCTCGTTGATAGCGCTTGTGGGCTCGTTTGTTGTGCAGCATGGACCTTTGCAGTTGATGCTCCTTCGCCTGGGCTCTGCCGTGTCCTTGCTGAGTACCATCTTCTTCAATCCTGGGGAGAAGAAGAAGAAACTGCAAGGGGAAAGGGAGAAATTCCATGCTTGTCCTAATCCGAAGTGTGCCAACATCTTGAAGAGCCGTGACATCAGGATGATGCAATGCTCCAAGTGCAAGTGTGGATAGTAAAATAAGTATAAACCATAATAATGAAAATTGATATACAATGAAAAAGATTTCTATGCTTTTGCTGACCCTGTTGTTTATTGTTCTTCAGGTCAACGCACAACGCACCTATGCTTTGCTGGCTGGTGTGAGTAACTATAATGACACGGAAGTGAACTTGGCGAATACGACCAAGGACGTGAAAGAGATGCAGTCTGTATGGAAGCAGCAAGGAGCGGTCGTGGCAACCATTACCAGTAAGTACGCCACGCCAGAGAACATCATGAAGAAGTTGGATGCCATCGTTAAGCTTGCCAAGGCTGAGGACAAGATTATCTTCTTTTTCTCAGGACACGGCACGGCTGGCAGCATCGTGGGATATGGTCCGATGCTCCTGCCTTACAAGGAAATCGTGAAGAAACTCTCCACGGCACGAACCCCAAACATCTTTTGTTTTGTTGATGCCTGTAAGTCGGGCAGCGTGACCGATGATGCTGGCTCCAACTACACTTGGGGACAGGCGACAGGCAATAAGATTACCTTTATGATGGCAAGCCGTTCCAACGAACTTTCCTGGGAGAACCAATGGCTGGGCAATGGCTTTTTCTCGCAAGCCGTACTCAAGGGACTTCGTGGCAAGGCAGATGCCAATGGTGACCGAAAGATTACCGTCGCCGAACTATATAAATATGTATATGCCGATGTGACCGAAAGAACCAAGAGCAGCGAGGCACCGCAACACCCACAGCTCATCGGCCCAAAGAGTCATTTCAATGTGGTTCTCACCAAATGGTAAACTCGATGGAGGTATAAGAACCGGGTAAAAAGGCAAGTCGTCAGCGAAACAATACTATTCGTCAATAAATCCCTGTCTGTTCGTGAAAGATACACCTTTGAGGCATCACATGTAGCCGAAAAATGTCTATCTTTGCATCAGTTAAAACTTTAAAACAACAAGATTATGGATACAAAGAAATTTAACGCCAATGGTCAAGGCAAAGCCAAGGCTGGTAGTAACAATACGAGAGTGACACTAACTGCTGCTGGTTTGGCAGCTGCTGCAGCTGCTGGAGCAGGAGCAGCCCATATCTTCTCTGGGAATGGCAATGAGGTGGATCCGGAGAAACCTACCGAGGAGGTGACTGATGAAAAGGTGAAGCCTACAGAGGAAAACAAGGAGAATGAAACTGCACAGGAAAATTCCGGGACAACTGCAACTTCTTCTGCGGCGCAAGACGACATCTCTCAGCCTCAGCCTACCACTGGCAATGGCGCAAACTCTGGAACCTCTACTCAGCCAGGCTCTCCAACCCAATCACAAAATCCAAGTCATCCGCAAGAGCCTGATCATCCTACGGGAGGTGATACTCCTCAGGAAGTGGCAGAGCAGATTGCCCATGCCGAGGAAATCGACAAGGATGACATCGATGCTCCTTCCGTCGTGGAGATAGACGGCTTTACCACGGCTTATGACCAGGCCGGCAACGAGATGCAGGCTGTGATGGCGCATACGCCTGATGGCGTACCACTCATGTTGGTGGATGTGGATGGCGATGGTGTCTTCGAGGGAGTCTTTGATACGAATGGCAATTTCGTGGCTCAGGCAGACGCAAACCTTACTCATAGCGACATGGAGGCAATGATGGATCAGACGGGGGGCTTCTTGGCTCTCAACGAACACGACAAGACATCGGCTACGGAAGACCCTACCAATGACATCATCGACACGGAGACGGGTACGCATCCTGAAATGGCAATGAACGAGCGTCCTACTGAAAAACAAAGTCCTGAGGGTTATACTGGTGAACAGCCTGGACAACCTGATGTAGTCCAACAAGAAGAGCCAAGTGCCGATGAAATCGACAACCTCTTGGCTGAGCTCCTCGGGCCTGACACTGATGGTGAAAGCAAGGGTGTGAGCGAGGAAGTGTTGGTAGATGAATCTGATAATAGTGATAGTGTTGACGGATCAGATGATGACGCTGATGATGTCTCCGAGGACGATTCTGATGATGACGACAATGATGACGTTTCTGATTCGGACGATGATATGTAGTAATGCCTAAAAGGAGATGGCTATGAATGCAGAAAATCCTAATCAAAAGAAGACGGTGAGCCTCTTGGGACAACCCGAGAAGGCTCCCGGCGACAATCGAGTTTATGTCATCAAGCAGCGGGCCAAGGTCGGTCAGCTTTACAAGATGGTATGTCCTGAGTGCGGTTTCAGTATGGTCAAGAAAGTCGTCAAGGAAGGTCGCCAGCGTTGGGATTGTCCACAGTGCAAGGCGATTGTCGGTTTTGCAGCTGTCGCTAACGCTCCCAAATCTACAGCCAATTCACAGGATATTCCTCAGGCTGGGAAACCACAGGCGGAAAAGGCTCAGGTGGAGAAGGATAATCAGGAGAAGGCAAAGCAGAACCGAGAAAAGCAGGAAAAAGAGGAGGCTCCGAGGAAGCCCACTACTAAACTGGACAAGAGTGCGCAGCAGGGGTTGGGTGAACTCGTTTGGGGAAGTTTCTTCTCTCGCAAGCATTTTGCCCTTCGTCCCGGTTCTATCTGGATTGGAAGAAAAGACCAACAGGAACCTTCCGAACTCCAGCTCAACGACGGTTATGCGAGCAGCCGCTCCGTGCTTCTCGATGTGATACCGAGCGATAAGGGCTGTCTGTTCAAGCTGACAGTCAAGCACGCAACCAATCCCGTGTATGTCAACAGTTCGGAAATCGCCGTTAACAATAGCGTCTATCTGAATTTTGATGATGTCATCATCATGGGAAAGACCAAACTTACATTTAAAAAACAGAAAAAGTCATGAATATCAAGTTGTCGCAGACCTATTCGTTCTGTCAGATAGGAGAGCGAAGAAATCAAGAGGATGCTCGCTATCCCGACAAGGATGTCATCAGCAGGCAACAACGCTTTTTTGTCGTCTGTGATGGCGTGGGTGGTAGCGAGAAGGGTGAGGTGGCAAGCTCTACGGTTTGCCGGTCGTTTGCTGACTCCTTGGAGTATCTGGACTTGGAGACCATGGATTTTGGTCAACAGGAATTTACGGAAGTCCTTGGCGATGCTTACGAGGCTCTTGATGCCAAGGCAAGTGGAGGCTCGCAAGACATGGGTACGACGATGACCTTCGTCTGTTTCCATCAGGGTGGGTGCATGATGGCGTACATCGGGGATAGCCGCATCTATCAAGTGCGCCCAGGGCAGGGCATCGTTTACCGCTCGGAAGACCATTCGTTGGTCAACTCCATGGTACGTGCTGGCATCATTTCTCCAGAACAGAGCATCGACCATCCGCAGAGCAATGTCATTACCCGATGTATGGAACCGAAAGATCCTGATAGAGACCGTTGTATGGCGACGGTAGTCAGCACGACGGATGTCCGACGGGGAGACTACTTCCTCTTGTGTACCGACGGCGTGTTGCATCAGGTAAAAGACGACCTGTTGGAAACGATCTTGCTGAGCGGAAAGAGCGACCAAGAGAAATGCGACCTGCTGGCTACGTTGTGCGAGACTTCCTCGGACAACAACACGGCGATATTGGTCCATGTGGCAAGTGTGGCTGGTAATGAACAGTCGGAAGACAGTTTTTGTGAGAGCAGCAGAACCCGTATTCTTGCTCGCAACAATTTCTCGACCGCCGAGGTCTCTCCGGTAGAACATTCTCCAGAAGGATTTTGGGGATGGCTCAAAAGAAAATTATTTTAGATTAAATAAATTGAGATTATGAAAATGAATTTAAGCGCAATATTGTTTTTGTCCTTGGCATTGTCTCCACTTTCTTCAATGGAGGCTGCGAGTGTCACGAACCTCTCCCTTGCTCCAAAGGTAAAGGCGAAAAAGGATAGTGTGGAAATCGTGAAGGAGAAGGCTAACAAGGGTGATGCTGTCGCCCAGAATCAGTTGGGTGTATGGTATTACACGGGCAAGAATGTGAAACAAGATTACAAGGTGGCTCTCGACTGGTGGGCGAAGAGTGCCAAGCAAAACAATCCCGATGGCATCGGCAACATGGCGATGTGCTACCAACTTGGCAACGGCATCAAGAAGGATTCCGTGATGGCGATGACGCTCTATAAGTCTGCCATCAAGAAGGGCAATGCCAGCATCATTCCTCAACATGAGAAAATCGTCAAGAATTCGGGTAGCGTGTTTAGTGCCCGTCTCTTGATGGACTGCTATCAGAATGGCATCGGCGTGAAGAGAGACTTGAAGAAGGTGGAGACCTATCAGGAGGTACTGGCAAAATCCGGGGATGTAGATGCGCAGTTCGCTCTGGCATTGAGTTGCTTGAACAGCAAGCGTTCTGAAAAAGCTGCCAAGTACTTTGCGCTCGCAGCCAAGAAGGGTAAGAAGGAGGCAATCTATTATCAAGGCTTCCTCTTGTTCAATGGCATGGGGGTGGAACAGGACAAGGCGAAGGGTCTTGCCTTGATGACACAGGCGGCTGAGAAGAACCTGCCTGCCGCACAATACCAGGTGGGGCGTGCCTATTATGAAGGCGACGGCGTGGCAAAGGACATCGCCAAGGCTCAGAAGTACTTGGGTGCAGCGGCTGGCAAGAACAAGAACGCCGCTTGGATGCTGGGCTTGTGTTATCTGAATGGTCAGACTCCTAATCTCTATCTTGCTACCCAATGGATTTCTGAGGCTGCCAAGGGACATGAGAAGGACATCAACGCCTTGTTGGCTGACTCCAAACAAAAGATGTTCTACGATTATCTGGCAGGACTGAAGAAGTTCTACCTGGACAAGGACTTCGAGGCTGCCATCAAACTCTTCAAGAGCGTGGAGAAGTTGGGTGGCGCGGAAGGCATCACCATGCAAGCTACTTCCATGGCGCACAAGGACAACAAGAAGCGCAACACCAAGAAGGCCGTGAGCCTCTATCAGAAGGCGATGGAGAAGGGGAGCGTTGCCGCTGCCTACTATCTGTCTTCGATGTATGAGATGGGCGAGGGCATGAAGACTGCCAACAAGGAACAGGCTCTCAAACTCCTGAAGAAAGCTGCCAATGGAGGTATTGCTTATGCGCAGGATAAACTGGGCGACAAATATTTCGCTGGCGAGGGCGTGGCAAGAGATTACACCGAGGCTGCCAAGCTCTATCTCCAGGCTGAGGCTCAGAATCGTCTGACTTCTTCCGCAGCCAAGAACCTCATCTACTGCTACGAGCGTGGTTTCAAGGTGCTTCCCGACTTGGCTAATGCCAAGCAGAGAATCGAAGTTCTCAAGAAATACAAGCCAAGCAACAGTTTGATAGATCTCTTGAAATCATTGGAAGAGTAAAAGGAGAAATCAGCAGAGATAAAAGTTCCTAAAATGTGATTCTATGGATAAGAGTAAAACTTTACTTTCTAATAGTTCCACCTACAGCCTAAATACAGGCAAGGTGGAATATCTCTTGAAGTCTGTCTTGGGAGGTGGTGGCTTCGGCATCACCTACTTGGCGGAACGCACGGTTTATGAGGGCGACATCCCACAGATCCACCGCTATACCATCAAGGAGTTTTTTATGGCAGACATCTGCAAGCGTAATGCGGACGGATATGTGCTGGTGGAGGATGCCGACTTGGCGAATTACCAAGAAAGCCGTGCTGACTTCCTCACCGAGGTGAATCGCTTGCATAATCTCCATCATGAGGGTATCGTGCCTGTCAACGAGGTGTTTGAAGCCAACAATACCGTCTATTATGTGATGCAATTCCTGGGAGAGGATACCTTGGATAAATATGTCAAGAAACAAGGTCAGCTTTCCGAATCTGAGGCGATGGGCATCACCCGGGAGGTAGCTGAGGCTCTCGACTATCTCCATGATCAGAACATGAACCACCTCGACGTGAAGCCCGAGAACATCATGATGGTGAGGAAGGCAGACGGTACCCTGCATCCTGTGCTGATAGACTTCGGTTTGTCGCTCCACTTCAAGAAGAACGGTTCCGTGACCAACAAGAAAGCAGGTTTGGGTACATCGGACGGCTATTCTCCCTTGGAGCAATATGCGGGCATCAGCAAGTTCTCGCCTTCGGCAGATGTCTATGCGCTCGGTGCCACCTTATTATATATGTTGACGGGAAGGACTCCTGCAAAGGCGAGCGAGATGAGTCAGAAATACATCATCAACGCCTTGCCAGACAGTACATCGGAACGTTGCAGTAGTCTCATCATTGATGCGATGAAGAAGAATGCGGACGAGAGAATGGCAAGCATGGGTGGATTCATCAATACTTCATCGTATGGCAATTCCTATCAAGGCAATTCCCACCAGGGACAATCCTATCAAGCCAATAAGACCAAGAAGGTGACGAAGAAAATGTATGGTGATTCTCCAGACATCATGGACTGGGTGAAGAAGATTGGCATCGGCTTGGCTCTTGTAGTCGTCTTGTATCTCTCTTATCGAGTGATTCGATTTATCATCGTACATCCGAACACGAATCAGACAGAGCAAACCGACACGGATTCCACGCAAACCCAAAAGGACTCGACGGCGATCAAGCAACAAGAGGCGCAAGACAAGAAGAACGTGGAGGATGTGGAAAAGGAAAAATCCAATGGCGCAAATACGAAGGATGACAAGACGGATGAATCTGGTAAAGCGGACAAAAATTCTGAAAACACAAGCATCACGAAACCTGTGAAGCCAACTCCTGTCACGCCTGCCGTAGAACATTCCTCCTCTTACTCGGGAACCTTGGACTTGGGATATGCCGTGTGGACAGGTAATATAAAGAATGGAAAGCCGGATGGATATGGAACCTTGCGATTCAAGCGTTCTCATCGTATTGAGGCGTTTGACCCGGACGGCAACGTGGCTGAGGCTGGTGACGTAGTAAATGGCTCATTTTCCAATGGACACATGGTACATGGAACTTGGATTAAAAGCAGTGGCGAGAAAGTGAAACTTCTAATTGGTCAATAAGATGAAAAGATTTATATCATGTTATATAGTGGGGTTGCTCCTCTTCGTGGGAGTGGGGCAAGCCTTCGCCTTGCAATACCAGACGGTGTTCTTGAAGAAGGCGGCACTGAAGTTGGCGGTGGATTCTATCTTGGAGGCGAAGGCTGGCAAGGCGGTCTCGAAGTATTTCAACCATGATGGGCATCGCATCGTGGCACATTATGATGGCAACGGCATTGTGGACCATCTGGGTATCGCCCTCTTCTCCAAGGAGATGAAGAAGCAGCAACCCTCGCCTATCTATGGTTTCTTGGAGCGTGCTTATCTCGACCATCTCTACAAGGTGTCGGAGAATGGGTTGTACTTGAACAACATCCAGTTTACCGTAGGCTCGTGGAACACCTTTGCCAAGGTAAATGAAAACACGCCTTGCTCCGTGAGCAACGGTATGGACAAGTTTTATACTGTGAAATGGGAGGAGAAGGGCAAGACCATCCTCGCCGTCGCTTTCCCTGCCAACTATGAGTATTTCGCCAATGACACACGCAGAAACTTGGAACAGCAGTTTGTCGAACTCCTCCAGGGGTTCAAGAATGGCAAGGAGGTGCAGTCAGAAAAGGTGGATATCAATACCCTGGGCAAGTTCAAGGGCAAGAACTTGTATGTCAAGAAAGGCAAGTCGTATGTGATTCCTTCCATTAGCTCGGATACCTATTATCAGATGGGTGAGACTCCGCAGGTGGAGGATGGAGACACCATCTATCGTCTGGCTTGCAATCCTGTATATGACAAGGAATTTCCGAAGGAGAGCTTTGCCAACCTCCTTATGGGTAAGGTGAAGGATATGCCTCTGAGTCTCGTCTTTGCCATGAGCAGCCAGAAGGAGAAGAAATGCCAAGTGCAACTTACTGATTTTTTGTCTTATTGCCAGGGACAAGGCTGCAAAACCTTCTTTGGTTACGAGGGCGAGGAGAAGGGCGACCTTCTGGGAACGCTGGTGATGCACAACAAGGCATCAGGTTACGACCATGTCATCTATTTCTCTGCCACGAAGAAAATCTTGGAAGGGGAGAAGGCAAGTTTGGAAGGAAAGGTTTATCTCTACACACCATCTACCAATGTCAAGGACCTGTTCGCTGATGGCAAGTCGCAAAAGACGAACAGGCGGAAAATCGCAGTTAGCGTGAAGTAATCAGTGAAGTGATATAGAAACATGAAATTATCAGCGATATGAAAAAACTTTCTATTTTGTTTATATTTCTGTCCATGGCTTTGGGCTTGTCCGCCCAGAGCGTGGAATTTTCGTTTAAGAGCGGCATCTATCTAACCTCTGTCAAGCAGAGCATAGAGCGCAACATATCTTCTCTCTTGACGGCAATTAATCGTGCCAGCAATAGCAATGGCTCCCTGGACTTGTCTTCGGTCAACATGACGAGCAACGCCAAGTCGTCGCTCAATAATCTGTGGGAAAGTTTCCACTTCAAGTGCGACTACACCTCGTATTCCGAGAACTGCCTTACGGCGGTCAATGGCTATGAGGTGCGTGGTATCTCGGTGACCTTGACGAATACCGATGCAAGCTACAAGGGCGAGTTGAACAAGGAGTTGACCATTAGCGTATCGAAAGACGGTCTGTTGACTGGTGCCCACATGGCATTGAGCAACAATGTATATAACTACATCGTGAACAATGGCAAGGATGTCACCGATACACGCCGCCGCATGGAAATCTTGAAGTTTGTGGAGGATTTCAGAAGTTATTACGACGAGAAGGACTTGAATGCGTTGCGAAACGTGTATAGCGACGATGCCTTGATTATCACGGGCAAGGTCATCATGCGCAAGAACATGGGCAACGACCAGGCTTCGCTCAGACCAGAAATCGTGTATAGCCGACAGAACAAGGAGCAGTATCTCAACAACTTGGCTAAAACGTTTCATAATAACAAATATATCAAGGTTACCTTCGATGCAATCAAAGTTACGAGGCATCCTGCCAAAGAAGGTTACTATGGTGTTACCTTGCATCAGAACTGGCAGTCGAGCAACTACAGCGACGATGGTTATGTGTTCCTTCTTTGGCAATTTCCGAAGGATGGCGGCAATCCTGTGATTCATGTGAGGACCTGGCAGCCAGACATGATAGGCAATACTCAATTGAACCCAAAAGAAGTGTTTAACGAGAATGATTTCTTTATTCCTTAACGGATATTTTCTTTTAGAAGTTTGTTTATGAGGCGTTTTTATTTTCTTATAATAAGTTTGATTATTTGTCTGTGTACCTTTTCGCAGGAGCTGAAGGTGAAGTCCTTTAAGCTAGCAAGCAATGACTTGTCTGCCTCCTTGGTCGAAAATTTGCGCACGGATGAAGTCGGTAATGTTTGTGCCTTGGTGAAGATACTCCTGCTAGATGACATATCCAAGGTGCAAGGCAATGTCATCGGTGACATCCGAAATTTCTCTTCCGAGAAGTGGGTGTATCTGTCCAAGGGAACGAAGGAGATAAGGGTCATACCGATGCATTACAAGCCGCTCCGAGTCTATTTTCCAGATTTTGGTATTGATGGCGTGGAAAGCAAGCGTACTTATGTGTTGGATTTAGTAATACAGAATATGGGTGCAGAGCCTGTCGATGCCGGTGGCAACTTTTATGCGCTCAGCGTGCAACCGAAGAATGCAGTTGTTACTATTGATGGAATACAGCAAAATGTCTCCACTGACGGCGAGTATTCCGCCATGCTGCCTTACGGCACGCATACTTATAAGGTGGAGGCTGGTGGTTATATCAGCAAGAGCGGCTCTTTTACGGTGAGCAGTGGCGATATGACTCCCATCAGCGTCAGCTTGCTTTCAGCGATGGCAAGCGTCTCGATAACTTGTCCCACCCCTGCCGTGTCTCTTTATGTAGATAAGAAGGCTGTGGGTAATTCGCCTTGGAGTGGTAGCTTGAAGGAAGGCATGCACTTGGTGGAGGTAAGGAAGAGTGGGTATCGCAGCCAACAGAAGACCATCCTGTTGGCGCAACAGCAGAAGTTGGATGTGACCTTTGGCGAGTTGGTGGCTATCCAAGGCAATCTCTCCGTGAATTACAAGCCTTTCGGTGCCGATGTCTATGTGGATGGGAAAAAGTTGGGACAAAGCCCTCGTGTGTTCAATGGCTTGCTCGTGGGTAATCATCAAGTGGAGGTAAGAAAGGATGGCTATGCCACAGACAGGAAGTCCGTCTCTATTTCTGAAGGTCAGACTGCGAGCATAACAGGAACACTGGCATCCAATGCCGTAGCCTCATCCTCATCCAATACCTCGGGATATTCGTCTGGCTCATCATCTATGGCTTCGGGTAGCAATACGATTTCCATCCCAGTGAAGAATGGTATCAGTATCGATATGGTGAAGGTTGAGGCTGGAACGTTCATGATGGGAGCAACCTCTGAGATGAAAGACCCTTATGATAACGAGAAGCCATTGCATCAAGTGACTTTGACCAATGATTATTATATGGGTATGTACGAGGTTCCCCAGGCTTTATGGGAAGCGGTGATGGGCAGTAATCCTTCTGAATACAAGGGTGATAATCTTCCTGTAGAAATGGTGAGTTGGAACGATTGCCAGGAGTTCATTTCCAAGTTGAATAGCTTGACAGGCAGAAAGTTCCGCTTGCCTACTGAGGCAGAATGGGAGTATGCTGCTCGTGGTGGCAAGAAGAGTAGGGGGTATCAGTACAGTGGAAACTCAAACATCTCTGATGTTGCTTGGTATAAAGACAATAGTGCCAATAAGACACACCCTGTAGGTACGAAGCAAGCTAATGAGTTGGGTATTTATGACATGTGTGGGAATGTTTATGAGTGGTGTCAGGATTGGTATGGTTCTTATTCGAGTTCTTCTCAGACGAATCCTACAGGTTCCGATAGTGGGGCGAATCGTGTGCTCCGTGGTGGTAGCTGGAACGTCATTGCGGGGTACTGCCGTTCGTCGTACCGTCTCTACTGCACTCCGTTTAGCCGTAGCCACTACCTCGGGCTTCGCCTGGTTCTCTCCGAGTAACGACATCTTTACAAAAAAAGACCATCTCGAAAGACATCGAATCAATCATCATCGGCGAAGCCGATTTTATCTTGTGAAAAAATGAAACGAAGTTTATTCTTTATATTTGGCATATTGCTATGTTTAGGCATATATTCTCAAGAACTGAAAGTGAAGTCTTTCACTCTTGCCGCAACAGACATCAGTGCTCAGACGCAGCCACGCAAAGACTTGAACGATGAGCCTTGCGCCTTGGTCAAGGTGCAGTTCGTGGGTGACATCCTTGATGTGGAAGGGAATGTCATCAAGCCTTTGGTAAAGAAAGGCAACGAGACTTGGGCTTACATGACCCATGGCTCACAGCAGATGAAGGTGTTGACCAAGGATTACCTTCCTATTATGGTGGATTTCTCCAACTATGGCATCAGTCAGGTGGAGAAAAACAAGACATATGTATTGGTGTTGACCAAGCCTGTTGGTGGTGCTGAGTCTGTTATGCAGCAAAGCCAAACTCTCATCATCAGATATACCCCTTCTACCGCCACGGTTCTTGTGGATAACAAAATGGTGAGAGGGAACAATGGAGTGGCTAAGACGACTTTGCCTGTCGGTCAGCATTCCTTTGTTGTCTTTTGCGATGGTTATGAGTCGGAAGAGGGAACGGTGAAGTTGAAGGCTTCCGCTCCGAGTAATCTGCAGATTACTTTGATGAAGGAATCTGTTGGTGCAGGAATTGTGAATCAACAGCAATCTGAAAATCAACAATCGTCAAATACGTATGTAGCTTCTTCGTCAAATAATCCGTCTGGTTCCCCTTCTGTAGCTTCTGGTAGCAATGCGATTTCCATCCCTGTGAAAGATGGTATCAGTATCGAGATGGTGAAGGTTGAGGCTGGCACATTTATGATGGGAGCTACTCCAGAGATGGAGAAGCCTAATAGTGACGAGAAACCATTGCATCAAGTGACCTTGATCAATGATTATTATATGGGTAAGTACGAGGTTACCCAGGCTTTATGGGAAGCGGTGATGGGCAGTAATCCATCTTACTTTAAAGGTGATAACCTTCCAGTAGAGAAAGTGAGTTGGAACGATTGCCAGGAGTTTATTTCCAAGTTGAATAGCTTGACAGGCAGAAAGTTCCGCTTGCCTACTGAGGCAGAATGGGAGTATGCCGCTCGTGGTGGCAAGAAGAGTCGTGGCTATCAGTATAGTGGCAGTCGTAAAATCTCTTATGTTGCTTGGTATAAAGACAATAGTGCCTATAAAACGCATCCTGTAGGTACGAAGCAAGCTAATGAGTTGGGTATCTATGATATGAGTGGAAATGTATATGAATGGTGTTTGGATTGGTATGGTTCTTATTCGAGTTCTTCTCAGACGAATCCTACGGGTGCCGATAGTGGGTCGTTCCGTGTGTTCCGTGGTGGTGGCTGGGGCATCTATGCGAGGGGCTGCCGTTTGTCGTACCGTTACATCTTCACTCCGGATGACCGTCGCAGCTACCTCGGGCTTCGCCTGGCTCTCTCCGAGTAACGACATCTTTACAAAAAAAGACCATCTCGAAAGACATCGAATCAATCATCATCGGCGAAGCCGATTTTATCTTGTGAAAAAATGAAACGAAGTTTATTCTTTATATTTGGCATATTGCTATGTTTAGGCATATATTCTCAAGAACTGAAAGTGAAGTCTTTCACTCTTGCCGCAACAGACATCAGTGCTCAGACGCAGCAACGCAAGGACTTGAACGATGAGCCTTGCGCCTTGGTCAAGGTGCAGTTTGTGGGTGACATCCTCGATGTGGAAGGGAATGTCATCAAGCCCTTGGTGAAGAAAGGCAACGAGACTTGGGCTTACATGACCCATGGCTCACAGCAGATGAAAGTGTTGACCAAGGATTACCTTCCTATTATGGTGGATTTCTCCAACTATGGCATCAGTCAGGTGGAGAAAAACAAGACATATGTATTGGTGTTGACCAAGCCTGTTGGTGGTGCAGAGCCTGTCGATGCTGGTGGCAACTTCTATGCGCTCAGCGTGCAACCGAAGAATGCAGTTGTTACTATTGATGGTGTCCTCCAACCGAGCTCTTCAGACGGTGAGTATTCCGCCATGCTGCCTTACGGCACGCATACTTATAAGG
>ERZ1023839.283-NODE-283-length-15160-cov-8.514068_pt1 | contig 15160 bp, 15 predicted proteins | sample MGYA00380383_ERZ1023839 | MGnify/ENA primary metagenome ERZ1023839 (study PRJEB33179, sample SAMN07449065) | human gut metagenome | biome: Human-gut; feature: Human associated habitat; material: Faeces | host: Homo sapiens | place: India:Kasaragod | collected... | reverse complement strand
GAAGAAGTATATGCATATTGTAACCTGCATGGATTATGGAAATGCTAAAAGCATTTATACATATTTAAGGTTACAGAACAACACAAATATAACAGTAACAAATATAGGAAATTCATGAGAAATGCATTTGCCTATTATGAATAGTATTGAACAGGTTCATAAAACAAATAAAACTGAAAGTAGGATTAATTTATGTATGAAATGAAACCAGAATATTATATCGGTATAGATATGATAGACGAAGAACACAAGCAGTTATTTAAATATGCAGATGAGGCATATGAACTGCTTCATGATGAGTTTACACCGGATAAATATGATAGGATTGATATAATATTAGAAAATCTCCGAAATTATACAGTAAAACACTTTAGTGATGAAGAGCAGTATATGGAATCTATTAATTATAAGAAGATATTTACACAGAAAATTCAACATCAGGAATTTATACATAAACTTGATGAATTTATGGAACATCACAATGATGAGGTAGAAGATCAAAATGAACAGATTATGGGAATTTTAAAATATCTCACAGAGTGGTTAGTTAATCACATTCTGTATGTCGATGGTCAAATTCCAAAAGGCTGATATAGTAAGAAAGGCATAAAGCTTCGTAGTGTAGAAGATCTGAATGATAGGGAACATGGAGTCAGATTTTCGTGTTGTAAAGGTAAAAAATTGTGAGGCAGTACCTAAGAGTAAGAAACTTCTTAGATTTACACTTGATGATGGTACAGAGAATGAAAGGACTATTCTTTCAGGAGTACATGCATTTTACGAGCCCTTCTTTCTGCAATTCACAATGTAAATGGAGAAGAAAAACTGAATCTGGTAATGTTAGATGATGCAATCCCAGCCGGTGCAAAGTTGTACTAAGAGTAAATAAAGATGTATTAACGATAGGACTCTCTTGGAAAAGGGGAGTCCTGTTTTTGTCTATGGAATTATAATCATTGTCCCATCATGGATTATAAATATGAAAAAGGTGTACATAATTTTTATATGAATGTAAAAATAAAAGCGGACATAAAATGTGATTCGATGGTGGCACCTTGTGTGTTATGCATTTAACAGAAATGTTGGATTGATTTTGAAATAAGAGATGAAAAATGATATTTATATTTCAATAAGTGCTTTACATTTTGAAATAAGAAATATATTATAGAGTTGTTATTTCAGAAAGAAGGAGGCTATTATGGATAGATCAGGTGAATTGGTAACAAATTTAAGCGGTGAAGCCGCATATCAGTCCTTTAAGCCTTCGCCGTTGCCTCCGAATCCGGAGCTTAATATAAATAGTGATATAGTAAAGAAACTGGTGGAAGCTAACAGGGATCTGGTAAGGCTCGACACGGCAGCAAAACTCATACCGAATGTAGAGCTCTTTATTTCCATGTATGTAAGAAAAGAAGCGCTTATTTCTTCGCAGATAGAAGGTACACAGTGTACATTGGATGATGTCCTTGATCCTGAGGTTGACGGAAATGCAAATCTTGATGTTACGGATGTCATGAATTATGTGAGAGCCTGTACATATGCGATAAGCAGATTAGAGAAGCTGCCTTTATGCAACAGGCTTTTAAGAGAAATTCATCAGGAGCTTCTTGCGGGAGGCAGAGGACAGGAAAAGAATCCGGGTGAATTTCGTAAATCACAGAACTGGATCGGTGCTGCGAATTGTACGCTTAATGAGGCAAGATATATTCCGCCGAATGTGGAGGATATGAATGTTGCGCTGACTGATCTGGAAAGATATATGAATGAAGGGGATGATTACGATCCGCTCATCCGAATTGCATTGATTCATTATCAGTTTGAAACAATCCATCCGTTCCTTGACGGAAACGGACGGGTTGGACGGTTGATGATATTGCTTTACCTTATGGAACAGGGATATATTTCAAAACCAATCATATATATATCTTATTTTCTGAAAAAAAACCAGATAGAGTACTATGACCGTATTTCGGAGGTAAGAAGAAGCGGGAATTATGAGCAGTGGGTTGGGTTCTTTCTTGAAGCAGTATCGGCAGCAGCAAAGGATTCCCTGGCTACCGTCGAAAAGTTGTCAACACTCCATGAGAACAATGTCTGCAGACTTCCTATTACCACAAGAAAAAATGATAACGTAAGAAGAGTTTTCGATTATATAGAGCAGTATCCTATCATTGAAATCAAAAGAACGGCGGCTGACCTTGGGGTAAGCTATAACACGGTATCGTCTGCTGTAGATAAACTGGTTCAGACAGGTATATTGAAGGAAACGACAAATGCGTCACGAAACAGGGTGTTCTCATATGAGGAGTATCTGAATATTCTGCGAAAAGATACGTGATAAGGAAATTGTAATCCGGTTACGTAAAAAGTAAATACAAATTTAAAAAAGTGTGATATACTTAATAAAATAAAAACCTATGAAGAGTGCGCGAGGGACAAGCCCTGTGACCGTACGGCAACCTGCCAATGGTAAGGTGCCAAAGCTTGATCGATGGGATATAGGAAATACTTCGGACCCATCGGACGATGGGTCTTTTTCGTGCATTTTGTTCATGGAAAAGATGTCTTAAGTGGCTACCGATGATTTATTTGATGCCGATTGTGAGATGCTGCGATTTCCCATATCGCGGTTAGTATGCGATCCGGAGAGGTTCCGGGATGATGAGAAAAAAATTATGGCAAAGAGAGGAATGGGGGCTGTTTATACTTCCTGCTCGGATTGCAACGAGCTAAGAAGGATTCCCGATGAACATAAAGAAGAAATACTCTTAAAATATTATGACAGACACCATCGTATGTTTGAGGAGGCTGTTACAGGGAAGCTGGAAGAATATGGGTGTTGCCTGATCATAGACGGGCACTCCTTTTATCCGAGCCCGCTTCCGTATGAGATGGATCAGGGAGAATACAGACCTCAATCGTCCGTTTTCGGGAGCCATTGTTCCGGAAAAATATTACAATCGCGAACGGCGTGTAATATCCATAATGATTGAGATTAACCGTGGGTTATATATGTGCGGGAACGATAAAGACGAAGAAGGATATAGGAGAGTAAAAAAGGATATAGCAGGGTTAATTGCCGGATTGAGGAAAATAATACCTTACTTCTTGATATGAGAGATGATATAGAAGAATAAATAATTGATTTCGAGGAAAAAATATGGTATATTTTATTCAAAACATTTTTACTCAAATCAATTTTAATAAAAACAGTTTGAACATGTATGGAGGAGTTCTATATGTTTATAGGAAGAGAAAAAGAGCTTGAAGCGTTAAAAGATTTTTATGAAAAAGATGGATTTGTAATGACAGTTATATATGGACGCAGACGTATCGGAAAGTCTACGCTCATAGCAGAATTTGTCAAAGATAAGAAGACCATTTTTTATACGGCCACAAAGGTTGGTAAAAACAGAAATCTTGAATTGTTTTCAAAACAGGTAATAGATCTGTTCATGCCGGGAGTAGAAAATATCAGTTTTAATTCCCTCGAGGCTATATTTGATTTTATTGATAAAAGTATTGGAGAGGAGAAGATTATCCTTGTCATAGATGAGTTGCCATATTGGGCCGAAAAAGATGAGGCTCTTCTTTCTGTATTGCAGAAATATATAGACAGAGTATGGAACGACAAGAATCTTAAAGTGATTTTATGTGGATCTGCACTTAGCTTTATGGAGCAGAAGGTTCTCAGTGAAAAGAGTCCTTTGTTTGGACGACGCGACTCTCAAATAAAATTAGAGTCCTTCAATTATTTAGATGCAGCAAAGTTTGTTCCGAATTATTCTAATGAGGATAAAGCCATCTGCTATGGAATTACAGGTGGTGTTGCTAAATACCTTTCCATGATTGATCCGAAAAAGAGCCTGGATGATAACATCATAAGATTGTTTTTTAAGACGGATGGATATTTGTATGATGAAACAAGAAATCTTTTGACGCAGGAATTTTCCGATATATCACTTGTAAACAATATTGTCGAACAAATTGCATCCGGCGAGAATTCGCTCAATATCATAGCATCGAAAATTGGTGAAAAAAATCAGACGGTTTTATATTCGTTAGAAAAACTAATGAATGTGGGTCTAATTGAAAAGAAGAAATGCATTACGGAAGAAAATAATAAAAAGAAGACGCAATATGTATTGAAAGACTTTATGTTTAAGTTCTGGTATGAGTTTATCCCCAAGGCAACCAGCGTCATTGAAATGGGACAGGGGGGAATTTATTATACTAAGGTGGTTAAACCGGTGCTGCATTCTTACATGGGCGCAGTTTTTGAAGAAATGTGCAGATACTACACTTTGATGAAAGGAATCACAGGGGAATATGGCTGTTTTATTACCTCTGTCGGTACTTGGTGGGGAGTAGAAAACATCACCGATAAAAACGGAGAAGCAAAAGTTCAGTCTGCAGATATCGATGTTGTTGCCTTATCTGAAATAGAAAAAAAGGCTGTTATCGGAGAATGTAAATTCAAAAATGAAAAGATTGATAAAGGCGTTTACGATACTTTGATCGGCAGAGGAAAGTTAATTACCGCTAAATATAAAGTCTCAAAATATATCTTCTTTTCATTGTCCGGATACACTGACTGGTTCCAAACACTATCAGACGAGGACGTTATATTACTTACATTAGATTCGCTATATACGGATACAGAAAAGAAGAAATATTAATTGTGGCATTGCATCTGTTTGCCAGAGATGGCTATGAGGCGGTTTCCGTCAGCCAGATTGCCGGAGAAAAGAGAGAAGTTCAAAGTACATTTAATATTGAATGTTTAGATGAACTAATAGATGAACTGAAGAATGCTATGACGCAGCAAGACGTTGATATACAGGAGGAGCTTCATTCTATATTTGCAAGGTATGGAATTGATTTTTCCACAGTTAAAAATTTTAATGGTGCTCCGGTGCAAGGATATGTTGAGCCTAAGAGTGATGGAGTATACCAAATGGTTGTTACCATAAGGAATGCATATGCAGATATTTTCTGGTTTTCCATTTTCCATGAATTAGGTCATATTGTTAATGGCGATATCGGAAAGAAAGCAAACTTTATTGACGATGGTTCTGATATTGAGAAAGAAAGTGCTGCAGACCGATTTGCAAGTAATAAATTAATTTCGGAAACAGATTATCAAATCTTCGTTGCAGGGAAAAATTATGAAATAGAATCCATCAAAAGCTTTGCGGCATCACAAAATGTTATGCCCTATATTGTAATTGGAAGATTACAAAAGGAGAAAAAATTAGATTATCGTCAGTTTAGCAACTACGAATTGCGATATAAATGGGCAGAATAAAGAATTATAATAATGGATACAAAAACGGGAGGTCTCCGCTGTACAGAAATGTACGGTGGGGATTTTTTTGCTTTACTATTGTAAAAGAGTCATTTATAGGACATACTTTCTGCTACCCTTGGTTCATAAGCAGTTCGTAAGGGGTTCTTTTTTTGAAACAAGCGAGGTATCAGAGTGGCAAAGTTATGGTATTGGATCAGAAAAACGTTATTACATGCTAAGGAATGCAGCAAATGCTGTATTGTGTGTAAATATTACGAAATATGTAAAAATGACGGGACATTGGAATAGGAGGTACTTATGGGAACGGACTCTTTATATTACATCATGGATTACAGCGGACATTATTATCGAACCAATCAGGCAGAACAGCTGGTAGCTGCGGCAGGCGAGCAGGAGGCAACGGTATTTACGCTCGCTCAGGCAAACAGACACATAGGTGTGGGCAAGAAAGCATCCTTTTATTGTATGGTTCCGATTGAAGAACAGACAGAAAGTATTGTCGATGAAGTTGTTTCACCAATAAAGGAACTTACATACGACGAGGTAACAGAACCGGTTGAAAAGAAGGTGGCTTCGTATGACCTTTCAGAAATGGACTGGGCGGAATATCTTACACATTTTACATATCTTGTAGAGGGGCTGAAGGATTATAAGGAGGAGCTGACGAAAAAACACTCCGATATTGATCAGAAGATTTGCGATGTTCTTCACTATATTGAATTGTGTGAAACAGATGAGAATGAAGCTGCGGATTTAGTTGAACTGTTAAGGGTGTGCAGGGAAAACAGAAGAGATATTAAGGATGAACTGCAAAGAATTGAATATTTTCAGAACAATTTCGGAACGAATGCAAATGTCACAAAAGCGAAGCAGGCACTTAAATGCATTATGGGCTTGGAAACAAGAAAATACAAACCCAGAAAATACGAAGAATTGTTTGAAAACTGCATACTGAAAGACAGACGATTACAAAGAGATGATATATCGGAAGCTATTCACGGTAGTTCAGATAAAAAGCAAAGATATAGCGAGGAACCCGCATTTGAGGAAAAGGATGGTGAAGATACAATGACAGAAGAAAGAAGCTATACTCCATTTGACGGAAAAGAGAATGACTGGCTTTCATTCGCCCGGCAGCAGGCGGAGTTTTACCGGAATGCAGGGCAGTACATCACGAATCTTCAGATGGATATGAAAGAGATAGATGCCGAGATTGAAGATATCCTTTTGGAGACGGAAGATGCCAATTGCAATGTGACACAGGGCTATAAGATCTTTAAGAGATTAAAGGAGCTGAGACTTGAGAAAAAAGCAAAAAATCGGGAACTTAACTGTCTGTATGCATTGACGGATTATATTGACTGCCAATCTTTAGCGGATGTCTGTGAAGATAATCTGGCAGAGGTTGAAAGGATAACCGGCGAACCGGAACATATTGAAGTGACAAAAATACAACCGGCGGCTGATGAGCAGGAAGAGAATATGTATGCAGCAGAAAACATTGAAGATAAGGTTGGATAAAAGAAGGAGGACGATTGCCATGACAAATAAAGCATTATTAAGAGAAATTCATAGAGATAACAAAGCCATAAATAGGAATTTACAGCGTTTAGCCAATATCGGATTGATTGGACTGCTTTGGAAAAGTGCCGAGGAAGCGAAGAAATCGGATGATTCTGCGGGGAAGATGCTGGCAAAGGTGGGATTGTTATTAGTTACAGTGTCAGAGGCAATACTTCTGGTTTCTGATTTGGTTGATTATGGAAAAGAGGTTTATCTATGTTACAGAGCAAAAGAGAATGGATAAAAAAGCTGCGGTTCAGGGAGACGGTAGATATTGCAGGGAATGTGTGGCAGATGGAGAGATGCAATGATTGATGAAAAGCCGATATTGTTTAATGCTGAAAAAGTATAATTGACAAAGTGTTGCGTTCCGAAACTGATAGCATACACTTTAGGGTAAGGTGCCCTTAATAAGGGGGGAGATTTGACATGGTATGATGTGTGGTTAAAAAAATTGTAGAATTTTGTCGATGAAAATAACTTGAGCAGAGCTATATAATGAAAGATAATTATAGTAATTATATAAGGAGAAAAAGGTTATGAAAGAGGCAAAAGCACAGTTTAGTATATATAAAATTAACATAGGAAGATTTTATGATATTTATGGTAAAGAGAATATAGAAACGACGTGCGAAAATGATGTAGCACGAATATTAAATGAAATAAAAAAAGAAATCAATAAAAAGAAGGAAGCAGATTATATAGATATATTAACGAAAGGTATGAAAGGCATTATATATAAAACAATTAATGTTCCGGAATGGCATGATATGATAAGAGGACTAATTCAGAAAACAAGCTTGAAGTTTGAAATTGAAAATGCCAACATATCATATATTTTATTTTATTTATCAGACAAAACTATCTATGCGGTGACGGCGGGATACGGAAGTCATTTAATAAAAAATTTTGTGGAACCTAATTGGGGATTACATTTAATGCCTAAACTACTGGATGAAAGAGCAGGTGTTATTAAGGGATTAAAGGAAAATGATATTTACGGCAATATAATAGAGCATAGTAAAGCTAATAGAAAAAAGACGAATGTATCTTACGAAAAGAAAAAAAAGACTATTTTAAAAGAATTAGCAATAGAGATTGATGATGAGGTTTCGACTGCACTTGGATTGAAGGAGGAAGATTCTAATAGTCAAAGGAAAGTAAGCATTTTACTAAAGGATTCTCTAAATATCAGAATGGATATGAACATATCCAAATTAAAAAAAGTTTTGAATAAAATATATGAAGTGGAAAAACTTCAGGATAGATATGCAATGAGCTTCCTTAAGACATCAAGTAAGGCCGGCGTATCAAATGGAGAGTTAAATGATAGGCTATGTCAAACATTACAGGGTGGAAAATATGAAGGTTTTGAGATTTTAGGAGAAGATTATTTAGTATATTATTTTCAATCTATTAGATATATCATAAGAGATGAGAAAAAAGAAACTGTAATGGAACAGGAACTTCCGATATCTTTTATGGATCTGATGGAAACAGTCCAGAAAAGATATAAGTCAATTTCTGTTTCACGCATAAGTACTATCCTAAAAAAATGGGAAATAGTTACCATTGATGGAGAAGGAGTGGAAAGAGCTCCGTCACCAATTATAAATGCAATACAGGGATTTCTTCAATATAAAAAAATAGATTTTATCTTAAACCAAGGAAACTGGTTTTGCATTGAGGACAATTATATTGAATTATTGAAAAAGGATTTTAAGGAAAGATATAATAGTGAAAAATCTAAAATTCAAAGCTTAAAAACACTATTTAAATTAGAAAAAAATGAAATTCCTGAGGATCAGTACAATAAAAGTTTTTATAATGACAAGAAAATTATTGTAGCCCATACATGCATGATAAAAAGATTTGAACCGGCGGACTTGATATTTTGGGATGACAAGTATTTATACATGATGTGTAATAAAAATAGTTTTAATGCAGAAGGAAGCAGAGATTTGCTAAACCAGATATACGCTTCTGCTAATTATTTACATGATCAACTAATATCTGTAAATAAAGAAAGCACTTTAAAAGAGTATTATGAAAAGATATCTCAAAAGTACAGCAAAGAACGTAATGAAATTCCTATTTCTGAAAAAGATTTTTTGCAATTATTTGACAAGAAATTATTTTTTATTGCAGGTTATATGAACGGATATAAATTGGAAGGTCAGTCTTCATATGCAAAGTATTTGACTTTAGATAATGCAATAAGAATAAATGACATGGGATTTGAATTTTTAACAATGAACATAGGAACCAATGATTAGTTTTTGATATGGAGGCAATGCTTTTATGACAAAAAACAGATATTACCCCTATAATATAGACTTAGAAAAGGAATTAAGAACATATAAAAATATAGGGAAGGACTATGTAAATTATAAAACTGCTGATAAAGGATGGATATTAAATGTTTATAGGTATTTAAGGAAGAAAAGAAACAAGAATAATAAAAATTATTTTAGCTGTAATACCTATTCTGAATGGAAAGATTATATTTTGGACAAGGTAAATAGAAATATAAATAATTATGATGACTTAATTCACTTTTTGATTCGTGAGCGAAATAGACAACTGATAAATAAGGAAGCTATAGTAATAATATTAATTCCAATTTACATTTCTCTTATTGCTACAGCAATTGGGAATATGGAGTTGAATATGCTGGTAACGGTAGCAATCATAATAGTGATAGAACTATTGGCTTTGAACGGCTTATACAATATCAACCAAAAAGTTAATTTTTATAATGACTTAGTTGAAGTATTAAAAATAGGAAAATAAAAATCTTTGAGTTTGTTTCAAGATTTGAGTAAACGATAAAAATTGATATAAGATTTGCCTAAAGCACGATACATAATTAATTTTCCCACGATACAGGAATGTATGGTGGGGATTTTTTATTTTAAGCGAGTTTGCAAAAATGATTTGTTCCTTATCGCATGGGTTCTTATAAATAAACTTTAGATTTGAATTCATAAAGCGAGAATTTGAAAATTTGGTATCCTGATTGTACTACTCACACTTTTGTGCTATGATAGGAGAAGTAATATAAATACTGAGCTTTAGACAGAAGTGATAGTGAGAGGTGACAATATGGCAGTGTGCTATAAAAAGCTATGGAAAATGCTGATTGATAAAGACATGATAAAAAAAGATTTACGGTTACAGACCGGTTTCAGCTCGACAACAATGTCAAAGCTGTCCAAAGATGAAAATGTCAGCATGGATGTAATAGAAAAGATTTGTACGGTGTTAAATTGTGATGTTGGAGACATCATGGAATTTGTTCCTGATAAAAAAGAGGAACAGTAAGGAGGTACGGTAGTATGGATCATTCTTATCCTTATATTGCGTCTTTGACCAGAGAACCGTTCCTTTTTTACGAGATGCGTTCTACCGCAAAGCTAATGGCAGAAGGAAATTCAGATGATACGATTGTGAAAGAAATTGTAGAGCAGAATCTTTTCCAGTACCCAACGGAAAAATCTATCACACGCATGGCGAAAGCCTGCATCAAACGGCTTCATGCACTGGAAGATGATTCTCTGGTTTCTGCGATTGCTTCACAGCCGACGGATGTGGCAAAACAGATTTGTCTGTATGCGTTGATGAAGCAGAGCCGACTGGTTTGGGAATTTATGCTGACCGTCATTGGCGAGAAGTACAGATTAAGGGACACGTCTTTTGGTAAGATAGATTTGAATACATTTTTTATGCGCTTGCAGGAGCAGAATGATACCGTGGCTTCCTGGAGCGATACTACAATAACAAAGTTAAAACAGATTATTGCCAGAGTGCTTGTTGAAACAGAATATATCGACAACCTCAAGGCAGATCATTTGAATCCAGTATGGCTGCATCCTGTTTTGGAGAATGCCATCAGAAGCAATGGCGACACGGCGATACTGTCAGCGTTTAATTGCTTTTCTTAGGAGGTAGCCAATGAGTGACATAAAAGAACGCCTGGACAAAGTTCGGGCATTGATTCAGGAACCGGAGTTCCTGGAAGGCAAAGGACTCAGCAATGAGGTGAATATTAGAATCTTCTGCTATGAGCCGGAGAATGAAATGGTTGTCCGCCATTTTGTAAATCAGCTGGAAACTGATCAGTCCTTAGATTGCCATTTGATTGTTTGTAATTTATATAAAACATTTCTCTCTATCTGCGATGATATGGACATCACAGATGCGATTCCCGATATGGAAGAAGCTGACGGAAGTACTTATCTTCTGGAGCAGCTTAACTCCGCAATCGGCAATGGAGAGTTCATTGATAAAATCCAGTATGAGCCACACGAACCGGGTGATGTGCTGATGCTGACAGGTGTGGGCGAGGTGTTCCCATTTATGAGAATCCATACGTTACTGGAAGCCTTACAACCGTATTTTTCTGATGTTCCGATTTTGGTTATGTATCCGGGTGAGTTTGATGGTCGTCATGTAAAACTATTCAATCGTTTGACACCAAATGATTATTACCGGGCATTCAATGTCATAGATTAAGGGGGATAAAGCCATGATGATTCGAGATATGTTTGCGGATGACATTAACCGCAAAATCAATGGTGTAATTAAAGTAGATCAGGCTGCTGATGATGTAATCGAGCAGGAGTTAAATGAATATGTCATTACCAGAGAATTGAAGAAACACTTCATTACTTTCTTCAATTATTATGGAGATGCCTTTGACCAGCCTACCGCCGATATGGGCGTTTGGATTTCCGGTTTCTTTGGAAGTGGTAAATCTCACTTTCTGAAAATGCTTTCCTACCTTCTGGAAAATAAAGAGGTAAAAGGTATCCACAGTGTAGAGCGTTTCCGTAAAAAGTTTGAGGACGATCCAGCAACCTTTATGTTGATTGACCGTGCCACAAAGGGACCGACGGAGACAATTCTGTTCAATATTGATATTGAGGGATTCAGCAATAAAGACAAGACGGCTGTTCTTCGTGTTTTTACAAAAATGTTCTATAACCATCTGGGATTTTACGGTGAGAATCTGAAAGTTGCCATGATGGAGCGTTATATTGACCAGCAGGGTAAGACCGAGGAGTTCCGCAGAGTTTTTGAAGAAAAGAAAGGTAAGCCCTGGCTGGAAATGCGCCGTGCCTTTGCTTTTAATGGCAAGTTCATCATCCCGACACTGATGGAAGTTCTGGATATGAGTGAGGACGATGCCAAGGCATGGTTCAATGATAAAACCGCAACCGAAATTTCTATTGCACAGCTTGTAGAAGATATGAAAGCCTATGTGGATACCAAGCCTGCCAATTTCCGTCTGCTGTTTATGATTGACGAGGTTGGTCAGTATGTTGGCACAGATACCGATATGCTTTTGAACCTTCAGTCTCTGACTGAGAAAATCGGAAGTGAGTGTGAAGGTAAGATTTGGGTAATCTGTACCGGACAGGAAGCCATTGATGAAATCATCAAAGTTCGTGCGGATGAGTTCTCCCGTATTCAGGCTCGTTTCAAAACAAGATTGAGCTTATCTTCTTCCTCCGTGGATGAAGTCATCCAGAAACGTATTCTGAAAAAGAAACCGGAAGCAGCCAAAGACTTGGAAGGTGTTTATGAGCAGAATGATTCAGTCCTGCGTAACCTGTTCAGCTTCAGCGGCTCTATTCTGGACATTAAAGGCTACTCCGGTCCGAGGGAATTTACTGAGAACTTCCCGTTCGTGCCATATCAGTTCATCATTATGCAGAAAGTATTTGTTGAAATCCGCAAGCACGGAAATTCCGGCAAGCACCTGTCTGGTGGTGAGCGTTCCATGCTGTCCGGTTTCCAGGAAGCTGCACAGAAAATTCAGGAGAAGGATGAATACGCACTTGTTCCGTTCTTCCGTTTTTATGATACCGTACATACTTTCCTGGACGGTTCTATCCGCCGAGTGATTGAGCGTTGCCAGAAAGCTGCCGACAACGGTGATGGCATCGAAAAGCAGGATGTGGATGTACTGAAACTTCTGTACCTGATTCGATATATTGATGATATTCCTTCCAATCTGGACAATATCGTTATCCTCATGGCAGACGATATTCGTGTGGATAAGATTATCATGCGTGAAGCTGTCCGTGGATGCCTTGACCGTTTGATGAGTCAGAACTATATCGGCAGAACCGGCGACACCTACAATTTCCTGACGGATGAAGAACAGGACATTCAGCGTGAAATCCGAGATACCAATGTGGATACCGCTTCTATCGTGGAGCGTATCGCACAGATGATTTATGGCGATATTTTCACAACCAAGAAGTTCCGTTATGGAAAATATGACTTTGCTTTCGACCAGATGGTTGACGGCATTACGGTTGGTGTGGCAACAGGTGGTATGCGTCTGCGTTTCCTGACTGTTGCTACCGATGCTATTGAAAAAACAGATTACCGTCTGATGGCAGAATCCAAGGGCAACGAAGCAATCGTTGTTCTGGCTGATACGCCTTACTATGAATCTCTGGAATCTGCCATGAAGATTCGTAAGTATGTAAAGCAGAGAAATGTAAGCCAGCTTCCAAAGAGTGTGCAGAAAATCATCAGCGATCAGCAGGACGAAGCCGGAAAATATGAGCTGAGTGCCATGACCGAATTGCAAAATGCTATCGAAGGGGCGCAGTTCTATGTAGATGGTGAGCATTTGGAAATCAAAGCCGGAAATGCCAAGAGCAAGATTGACCAGTCTCTTGAATATCTGGTTGCTCATGTATATAGCAAGCTCGACCTGATTACAGATAATGCAGGCAGTGACGCAGATATTATTGCGATTCTGACAGGTGCGGTAACAGCACTTCCGGGCATGGAGCCGAACCGGGATGCTGCTTCTGCTATGGAAGAATATCTGGAAATGCAGGATGCGAAAAAGCTGCCGACTTCCATGGCAGATGTGCAAAGCAAATACAGTGCGATTCCGTATGGCTGGAAAGAAATCGACATTGCTGCGGTTGTGGCACAGCTGATTTATTCCCAGAAAGTAACCATCAAGTATGCAGGCAATACCATTCAGCCGGATGACCCGAAACTGCCGGATATGCTCCGTAAAAAGAGTGAGATCGGTAAGACTTCCATCAGCAAGCGTAAGACTATTTCCGCTACAATGATGCGTGATGTAAAATCAATGCTCCGTGATTATTTCGATGTTATGGATGTACCGGATGACGAAGATGGTCTGATTCGTTTTGTGACCGAGAAATTCAGTGAACAGCGTGATTACTATGCTTCTCTGGATGCCCGTTATGACGGACATAAATACCCGGATCGTGCATTGGTGCAGGAAGCCATTCATCTGATGGACGATGTACTTTCTCAGAAGAAAGACAATATTGCCCTGATTGAGCGTGTCCTGAAAAAAGAGGATGCTCTCTTTGATAACAAAGAAGCCATGAGCAACGGTATTGAAAACTTCTTCAAGACCCAGGTGACAGTATTCGACCAGGCGGTGCAGTTTGAAAAATCTCTGCATGACGATCTTGAACGTATTGCAGAAAATGAGGAAGCACACAAGGCATTGAATACCATTCGTCTGATTACTATGATTCAGACCGGAAGCAAGTTCAACTATAACCGGATTCGTGAACTGAATCCGTTGATGGATACGGTTCGCACCGCCCATGACAAGATGCTGGAAGAAAAACGTGCTGAGGTTCTGGAAACGGTTCGTCAGTGTATGGAAGCAACCCACACTGCCGCAAACGGCGACTCTAAGGCATCCCATCTGATTGAAAAATCAGACCGGTATTTCAGCCAGTGCAAGGAGAAAATCGCAGAATTAAAAAGCCTTGCCCTTTTGGATGCTATGTTCCTGCCGATGTGCCAGTACAAGGATGATACGGTCAGCAATATCGAGTCTGTTCTGGCTCCGCCAGCACCGAAGCCGCAGGTACAGCCGACACAGCCAGGAAAAGAAACAGCGACCGCAAAGAAAAAGGTTGTCCGTGCTTATAACCGGCAGGTTGTATTCCAGGCAAAGACCTTACAGACCGAAGCGGACATTGATGATTATGTAGAGAAGATTCGTTCTCAGCTGAAACAGTTGCTGAAGAATTGCGACGAGATCAAGCTGAATTAAGGAGGTTTTATGAGAAATACAATAGAGCACCCAAAAGTTTTTATTTCTTATGCATGGGGATCGGAAGATTACAAAATGAAAGTACGTTCTTTTGCAACGGATTTGATGAATGATGGTATTGAAGTTGTGCTGGATCAATGGTCATTGAAGGAAGGAAACGATACGTATGCATTTATGGAGCAGAGTGTAACAGATTCAACAATAACAAA
>ERZ1023839.277-NODE-277-length-15512-cov-10.396908_pt1 | contig 15512 bp, 13 predicted proteins | sample MGYA00380383_ERZ1023839 | MGnify/ENA primary metagenome ERZ1023839 (study PRJEB33179, sample SAMN07449065) | human gut metagenome | biome: Human-gut; feature: Human associated habitat; material: Faeces | host: Homo sapiens | place: India:Kasaragod | collected... | reverse complement strand
AAGTCACGGCTCAGATTGTCCGGCAGGAACTCCCATTCACGCTTGCTGATAGGCTGGTCGGCGAGATAGCCCAGGAGCAGGTCGTTGCCGAAACGGCTCCATCGGTGGTCTCCGTTCAGCTTGTGGATTTCCTGGCGATAGGTGGATTGGGTTTCCTTATCATCAAAGTTGGTGTTGCAGTAACCGATGTTGGTGAGGATCATCTCCCTTGCACGGGTGGTGCAGTTGTCGAAGAAGAAGTTGTACCGGTAGGTACGGTTCTCCGGCTTGGCATTTTCCTCGATGGCATGCAGGATGTTGATCTTCTCGTCCCTGGTGAGATTGATGCGCTGCTGGCGTACCCATCTTCCTTCTGCTGCATATTCGGCGAGGAAGTCGGTCATTGGGTAAATGCCGATCTGGTAGTCGGTGAGTCCGAATACGAAGCGCAGGATGAAGAAGTTCTGCCTGAAACTGAACATGCCCCAGTTGACTGCCACGTCGCTTCCGTGCATCTTGTCCTGGATGCGCAGGGCTGAATGACCGTAGTACGACCATACCTCGTTGCCTGGTCCGCAGGTGAGGAGCGAAATATCTACCGAGTCGAGCCAGGATGTAGCATCCTCATTGACACGACTGTTCTGCACAGAAATGTCAGGAGTCTGATAGCCTGAAAAATCCTGTGCTGTCACATTAGTAGTTAAATTGGTTAAAATAACCGCTAAAATGACGCCAAAAATATGCTTAAATCGTTTCACGATGCAAAAATAACTTATTATTTTGGAATATCCTTCTTTTTTCTAGATTTTTTTTAATACTTTTGCACTCTGAATATAATTTTGACTGATTTATATATAAATGAGAAAGTTTATTTTAGCAGCCCTCTTGTTGGGTTCTACTCTTATGGTTAATGCCCAAAGTGGTACTAATTCTCCATACAGCCAGTATGGTTTAGGCGTTTTGTCTGAACAGACTTCTGGCTTCAACCGTGGTATGAATGGTGTTGGACTTGGTTTTCATGAGCATAATCAGATTAATTATCTGAACCCAGCTTCCTATGCAGCCATCGACTCCATGACTTTCATCCTGGATGCAGGTATCTCGGGTCAGGTAACCAACTTCAACGAGAACGGGGTGAAGAAGAATGCCAATAACTCCAATCTCGAATATGTGGTAGCAGGCTTCCGCCTCTTCCGCCATCTGGGTATGAGTTTCGGTATTATCCCTTTCACCAACGTGGGATACAACTATTCTACCAGCGGATGGGTGAACAAGAACGACAAGGATGTTACCTACACCAACTCCTACGAGGGTGAAGGCGGTTTGCATCAGGTATATGTGGGTGCCGGCTGGTCTCCACTCAAGGGCTTGTCTGTCGGTGTCAATATTGGCTATATCTGGGGTTCCATCGACAGAACCGTGCAGAACTACTATAGCAACAGCTATTATAAGTCTCTTTACCGCACCTATGGTACTCGTGTGAACAACTACAAGATCGACCTGGGTGTGCAATATACCCGGAAGTTGTCGAAGAAGGATGAGGTAACCCTGGGTGTCACTTATTCGCCAGGTCATAACCTGCATGCCGATGCCGATATGAGCATCATTTCTTCCAATGCGCAGACCAGTACATCTGATACACTTGCCTTCAGCATCAAGAATGCCTACGAGTTGCCTACGATGTATGGCGCCGGTTTGATGTGGAATCACAACAACCAGTGGAAGATTGGTGTAGATTACAGTCTGCAGAAATGGGGTAGCCTGGGCTATCCTACCTACGAGGCCAGCAGCAGCGAGCCTTGGGCATTGCGCGATGGGGTGTATAAGGATCGCAGCAAGGTGAATGTCGGATTCCAGTACTGCTATGGTGAGCGCAGCCGTGCTTTCCTCAAGCGTGTGGCTTACCGTGCCGGTGTAAGCTTTGCTACACCATATTATAAGGTGAACGGCGTGGATGGCCCTAAGGAGCTTTCTGTAAGTGCCGGTTTCGGTATTCCTATCATGAACTCCTACAACAACCGTTCGCAGTTGAATATCAGCGGCCAGTGGGTGAAGAATTCGGCTACCGGACTTATCAAGGAGAATATCTTCCGCCTGAACATCGGATTCACTTTCAACGAGGATTGGTTCAAGAAGTGGAAGATGCAGTAATCTGCCCATATTGTGGTGTTTTCTTCGGGAGATGCCACATCTTCTATATATATAATAATGTATAAGATTAAATATTTCATAGTAATAGGTGTCATAGTTTCCTGGGTTTTGGCTGCCTGCCAGAATCCGGTAGAACATACTGCGCCTGCTATCCACGACAGAGACTCTGTGGCGATGATGACTTCGTATGGCGTCAATACACTCATCAGTGATTCGGGTGTCATCAAGTACCGCATCGTTACCGAGCGATGGGAGGTGAATACCAACCGTGTGCCTTCCCGCTGGATTTTTGATAAGGGTATGCTGCTCGAACAGTTTGACGAGAAGTTCCACATCAACAGCTATATCCAGTGTGATACGGCTTATTACTTTGATCAGGAACGTGTTTGGAAGCTTTATGGCCGTGTGCGCATCCTCACTAAGGATGGTCTTCGCTTTACCAGCGAGCAGCTCACCTGGGATGAGAACAAGCACGAACTCTCCAGCCATGTTTTCAGTAAGCTCGTTACTCCGGAGCGTACCCTTCAGGGTTCCTATTTCTGGAGCGATGAGCGTATGACCCGCTATTTTGTGAGCAATTCTAAGGGTAGCTTCGAGAAGGGCGACTTCGGTGGTGGAGGCAGTTCATCTTCTACTTCATCATCCGATTCTACCAGTGCGCCTATGCGTCAGCCGGCAACACCGCAGCGAGCCACCACCATTCCTGTCATGCATTGATAGGGTAGGAGGAAATATGTTTTTTAACGATATAATGTATCATGGAAGAAGTTGATATAAGTCTGATAGTGAGTATCCTCATCACGATGGTGTTTTCTGCATTCTTTAGTGGAATGGAAATAGCCTTCGTCTCCTCCAACCGTATGTTGGCGGAAATGGACAAGGAGAAAAACGGACTTACGCAGCGACTCTTGTCGCTCTTTTATAATCATCCCAACGGATTCGTCAGCACCATGCTGGTGGGCAACAATATAGCCCTCGTAGTATATGGTATCCTGATAGCCCGTCTGTTTGATAATACCATCTTTGCTGGTCTGGATGATGGTGTCAAGGTTACATGCGATACCATTCTCTCCACACTCATCGTGTTGTTTACCGGTGAGTTCCTGCCGAAGACGCTTTTCAAGTCGAATCCAAACCGACTGCTGTCCATCTTCAGTCCGTTTGCGTATCTGTGCTACGTCATTCTCTGGCCTATCAGCAAGTTCAGTACCTTCCTCAGCAAGGGATTGCTGCGCATGGTGGGTATGAAGATGGAGTCTGAAGAGGGGGATGAAGGCTTTTCTAAGGTAGATCTTGACTATCTGGTGCAGTCGAGCATCGACAATGCTACCAATGAGGACGAGATCAACGACGAGGTGAAGATATTCCAGAATGCCCTGGATTTCTCTGATACCAAGGTGCGTGACTGTATGGTGCCACGTACCGAGATTCAGGCGGTAGAGATCGATACCTCGCTGGAGGAACTCCGCCAGAAGTTCATCGAAAGCGGAAATTCCAAGATCATCGTCTATGAGGATGATATCGACCATATCGTGGGCTACATCCACAGTTCCGAGCTCTTCCACAATCCGAAGAGATGGCAGGATCATATCCGTACGATGCCTTTCGTGCCGGAGACCATGCAGGCGCAGAAGCTGATGCAGACCTTCCTGCAGCAGAAAAAATCTCTGGGCGTGGTGGTAGATGAGTTTGGCGGAACCAGCGGACTGGTAAGTCTGGAGGATATCGTGGAAGAGATCTTCGGCGATATCGAGGATGAGCACGATTCTGCGAAGTATGTAGCCAAGAAGACCGATGACGGCGACTATCTGCTGTCGGCTCGACTGGAGATAGACAAGGTGAACGATCTGTTCGACCTGGATCTTCCGGAGAGTGATGAGTATATGACTCTGGGCGGACTCATTCTTCACGAATATCAGAGCTTCCCAAAGCTGAATGAAGTAATTAAATTCGACAAGTTTGAGTTTAAGATTATCAAGTCCACATCCCGTAAGATAGAACTTGTGAAACTCCACATCATCAAATAGTTGGATGAGAAGAGGGAATTTTTCGACTTTTTTGCGTTTTCAGCCAAAAAAGATACCGAAAAATTCCCTTTTCTCGTATTATTTTTGTATTTTTGCAACCAATTGGCTACTTGCTTCAAAAGCAGTACAATCCTAATAAGGAAAAAATAAAATAATAATAATAATTAAAACGTAATGGCAGCATTAGGAACAATTAGAAAAAGAGGCGTGATACTGGTATGTATTATCAGTTTCGGTCTTTTCGCCTTCATTGCTGAGGAAGCTTTCCGCTCTTGCGATTCTGCAAAGAACAATGAGCGTCAGCAAATCGGTGAGGTGTATGGCGAGAAAATCAGCGTGCAGGATTTCCAGAAGCTCGTTGATGAGTACACAGAGGTTATTAAAATGCAACAAGGTCAGGAAAACCTTCCTGAGGAGCAGATGAATCAGGTGAAGGACATGGTATGGAATACATACGTGCAGAACCAGATCATTGCCAAGGAGGCTAGCAAGTTGGGTCTTACCGTAACAGACGCAGAGCTTCAGGACATCTTGAAGACTGGTACAAGCCCAATGCTTCAGCAGACTCCATTCGTAAATCAGCAGACAGGTCGTTTCGACGCATCTTCTCTCCAGAAGTTCCTGGCTGATTACAAGGCTCAGAAGGCTAACCCATCTGCTAATCCTCAGATGATGGAACAGTACACCAAGATTTTCAACTACTGGTCATTCATCGAGAAGACACTCCGTCAGCAGACTTTGGCTCAGAAGTATCAGTCACTCCTGGCACACTGCTTCCTTTCAAACCCTGTAGAAGCTAAGATGGCTTTCAAGGAGGAGAACGAGGAGAGCCAGATTCAGTTGGCTGCCTTCCCTTATTCTGATGTTCAGGACGACAAGGTGAAGGTAGAGGAGAGCGACCTGAAGGCTAAGTATGACGAGATGAAGGCTCGCTTCAAGCAGCCTGTAGAGAGCAGAGATATCAAGTTCATCGATGTTCAGGTTGAGGCTTCCAAGGCCGACCGTGCAGCACTCAACAAGGAGTTTGCTGAGTATCATGCACAGCTCGCTGCTGCAGCTGATCCTGCAGAGCTTGTTCGCAAGTCAGCTTCTACCGTAGCTTACCTGGGTATCCCAGTGAGCAAGGAGGCTTGGCCATCAGACATTGCTTCTGCTATCGATTCTATGGCTGTAGGTGCTACTTCTGCAGTAAAGGTTAATGCTTCTGATAACACATTGAACATCGTGAAGCTGATGAGCAAGCAGCAGTTGCCAGACTCTATCCAGTATCGTGTTATCCAGGTGGCAGCAGCTTCTCAGGCTGAGGCTAAGACCAAGGCTGACTCAATCCACAGCGCTCTTGCTGCTGGTGCAGACTTCGAGGCACTTGCAAAGAAGTATGGTCAGACAGGTGAGAAGGCTTGGATGACTACCAAGCAGTATGAGTATGCTCAGACTATGGATAAGGACAACAAGGCATTCATCAACACTTTGAATACAGCTTCTGTCAATGCATACAATGAGCTTCAGCTCGGTCAGGGTTATGTCATCCTCCAGGTTTGCGACCGCAAGGCAATGGTAACCAAGTATGTGGCAGCAGTCATCAAGAAGGAGATTCAGTTCTCTAACGATACATACCGTACAGCATTCAACAAGTTCTCTAGCTATGTAAGTGCTAATCCTAAGTCAGAGGATCTCTTGAAGAATGCAACCAAGAGCGGTTATCGCGTACAGAACCTGAATGATATGACAACAGCTACTCACTATGTAGCCAACATCCATTCTACCCGTGATGCCTTGAAGTGGATCTTCGAGAGCAAGGAGGGTGAGGTTTCTCCTATGTATGAGTGTGGTGACAACAACCACTTGCTCGTAGTAGTATTGGATAAGATTCATCGCATCGGTTACCGCGACTTGAGCGATCCTCAGGTTAAGGAGATGGTAAAGGCTGAGGTCATCAAGGACAAGAAGGCTGAGCTGATTATGGCTAAGGTAGCTGGTGTGAAGAGTATCGCTGCTGCTAAGGCTAAGGGTGCTAAGATTGCTACCGTTAATCAGATTACTTTCGCAGCTCCTACCTTCATCTCTGCTACAGGTGCCAGCGAGCCAGCTGTTTCTGGTGCAGTTTCTGCTACCAAGAAGGGTGCTTTCGTAGCTAACGCAGTCAAGGGTAACGCAGGTGTTTATCTCTTCCAGGTTACTGGTAAGACCAATCGTCCTGTTAAGTTCGATGAGAAGGCTTACGAGCAGAAGTGCCGTCAGAAGGCTATGCAGTATGCCGGCAACTTTATGAACGAGCTTTATGTGAAGGCTCACGTAGTGGATAACCGCTACTTGTTCTTCTAATTATCGTAATTATCATTTCCTATTATAATTTGGGCGCATCACAGTTCTTATGTGATGCGCCCTATTTTTTTGATGCATAAAAAAAACGTGCAGCACTTGATATCAAGTGTTGCACGTCGTTTTTTTATTGTGATTCAAGATCTAGATCTTGATGCTGTCATCATTGGTATTGTTGCTGAACAAACCGTAGGAACCGAAAGAATGGTTGCCGATTTTGCTGTATTTGCCAAATCCGTAACTGTATGCGAACTTCTTCTTGGAGAGGTCGATATCGTTGATTACGATTGAGATATTTGGCAGTTTCTCCTGCTCATCGAGCTTGTTGATGTAAGTAAAGCTAGACTTGGTTGAGAAGTCTGCGCGGCAAACGAACAGGGTTCTGTCTGCCAGCTTGCTGAGCTGCAGGCTATCTGCTACCAGTCCTACAGGCGCTGTATCGATGATAACATAGTCGTAGTGCTCTTTCAGCAGAGCGATGGTCTGCTTCAGACTCTTTCTAACCATCAGTTCACCAGGGTTGGCTGGCGTAGGACCTGCCATCAGCAAGTCGAAGTTGTGGTTCACGCCAGATGCTACGATCTGAGCCTTTACTTCCTCCCAGTTGCATTCCTCATTGGTAAGGATGTTGGTGATGCCGTGCTGGCGGTCGCTGATGCCGAAGAGCTCAGCCATTCTAGGCTTTCTGATATCGAGTCCAACCATGATGGTCTTCTTCTCCAGCAGAGCGAGGCTCATGGCAAGGTTAGAAGCGATGAAGGTCTTACCTTCTCCGGTTGTGGTAGAGGTCACGATGAATACCTTTTCCTTGTCGTCACCTGCCAGTTGCAGGTTGGTACGCAATCCTCTGAAGATTTCCGACATCAGGTTGCTCTTGTTTTCCTGTATCACGATGCTGCCCTTGCTTCCGTTGGCGCTGGCAGTTGGGATGTCTCCGACGATAGGGAGCTGTGTCAGTTTCTCTACATCGTTGTGACCCAGAATCTTGCTGCGCAGCAGTTCGCGCAGGTAGATGATACCGGCAGGGATGGCTGCACCCAGGATGAATGCGATGAGCAATGCGATGATTCCCTTAGGACTTACCTTATCTACGAAGGCTGCAGGCTCGATGATCTTTGCCTTGTCGGCGGTAGATGCCAGCGACATGGAAGTTTCCTCACGCTTCTGCAGCAGCATCAGGTAAAGACCTGAGGTAACCGACTGCTGACGGCCGATCTGTGTCAATGCCTTCTCCTGTTCTGGAGTCACACCGATGGTCTTCTCGTATTTGCTAGCCATGTCAGCGATGCTGTTACGCTGGATCTTCATATTGATTCGTGCCTGGAGCATAGCTCGCTTGATGGCAGTCATCAGGTCTTCCAACTGTGCTGTGATAGGGGTTACCACTGGCGAATCTTCGCTCGCACTATGGAGCAGCTGTTTGCGGGTCAAGGCAAGGCTGTTGTATTGTCCGATCAATGCCGTAGCACTCTCGTCCTCCAGACCTACGTTGGTAGGAATAGGCTGATACTTGTTGGCTGGCTGATCCATATACTTACCGATCTCGTTGAGCAGTTCCACCTGCATGTTGGCCTTGTTCAACTCCTGGTCAAACTGGTCGGAACTCAATACAGCCTGCTTGGCGTTCAGTCCGATATCCACCATACGGTTCTTCTGCTTGTACTTCTCCAGGTTGGTATCGTTACCGGTCAACTCTGTAGAGATCTTTGCCAGTCGGCTGTTGATGAAGTCCTCAGTGCGCTTCTGAATCTCGTTCTTATCTATATTAGCCTGATAGTTGTAGGCATCAATCAGACCATTGAGGAAGTCAACGCCTCTTTCTCTGCTCTCATCATTGAAGGTCAGCTCAATGGTGTTTGCCGTCTTCTTGGTCTGGTTCATAGTCAGACGCTTGAAGTATTCCTTTGAAGCCTTGAAAGGAGAAATCATCTCCACCTTCAGCTCTGTACCTTCCTTCAGTTCATAGCCGAGGTTCTGTGTCAGGGTCAGTGTACCCGCCTTGGTTCTGATCTGTGCCGGGAGTTTGGCGAGGGTCTTGTTGATTTCATAAGGTGCCTTCTCGAAGGTTTCTGCATCAATAGGCTTGAAATACTTGCCCTTTACGTGATAGATGCCTCCCTCACGGGTGATGGTCAGCTTCATCGGAGCATTCAGCTGTTTCAGACTGGTGGTGTCCATATCCACGTTTACTTCCTGCTTGCTGTAGATCAGTGTATCTACCAGCATGCCGCCGTGCCTGTACTCAGCATAGAGCTTCAGGTTCTTGATGGTCTGCTGTACCAGGTAGCGTGAGTTCAGAATTTCCGACTCGTTGTCGATACCGTTGGAACTGGACATGAAACCCAGACTCAGGTTCGACATCGCCGCAGCCGCTGCACCGGCAGCACCGCCGCTCTTCTTGGATTCATCATCCTTGATCAAAATCTTCGTAGAACTCTGGAATACCTTTGGCGCCAGTTTCACGTAAGCCACAGCAAGGGCACAGCAGAGAACAATCGAGAGAAGGAACCATTTCCAGTTCAGGATCAGAGTGGAATAGATGGTCTGAAAGTCGAGTGCCGACTGTTCCTCTTGATTCTGCACGTTTTCCAATTCTAAATTCTTGTTTTCTTCCATTATTTTAATGTTATTATTTTGCGTTGAATTTGTATATGAATGAATTCTCAGGTACCAGTTTCTTATAAGTTCTTAGCGAGGGCCATCAGATACTGTCCGTATCCGTTCTTGAGCATCGGTTCTGCCAGTTTTTTCAGCTGTTCCTTGCCGATCCATCCCTGGTTGTAGGCTATCTCTTCCAGGCAGGCTATCTTCAGTCCCTGGCGCTTCTCTATCACCTCAATGAAGGTGCTGGCTTCCGAAAGACTGTCGTGAGTACCGGTGTCCAGCCAGGCAAAACCGCGCTGCAGGGTTCTTACCTTCAGGGTCTTCTCTGCCAGATAGTGCTGGTTCACTGTGGTAATCTCCAGCTCTCCGCGCGCACTAGGCTTGATGTGCTTCGCCACTTCCACCACATTGTTCGGATAGAAGTAGAGTCCCACCACGGCATAGTTGCTCTTAGGCTGTGCCGGCTTCTCCTCGATGCTCAGGCAGTTGCCGTCCTTGTCAAACTCCGCCACGCCGTATCTTTCCGGATCGTTCACGTAGTAGCCGAATACGCTTGCCTGTCCCTCTTCGGCAGCCTTCACGCTCTCCTTCAGCAGTCCGGTGAATCCGGCTCCGTAGAAGATGTTGTCACCCAGCACGAGGCAGACATCATCCTTTCCTATGAATTTCTCGCCTATGATGAACGCCTGAGCCAGTCCGTCGGGCGAAGGCTGTTCAGCATACTCGAAGTGAACTCCCAGTTCGCTTCCGTCGCCCAGCAGTCTCTTGAATCCAGGCAGGTCGAAAGGCGTAGAGATAATCAGAATCTCCTTGATACCAGCCAGCATCAGTACCGATACGGGATAATATATCATAGGCTTGTCAAAGATAGGAATCAGCTGCTTGCTGATGCCCTTGGTGATGGGGTACAGTCTGGTGCCCGAACCACCTGCTAATACGATTCCTTTCATATCTTCTTCTTCTTTATTTCTTTTTATGGTAAAAGTTCTTATTATACCTTTTTAATTTTATATGTTGCACATTCCACAGTCAGTACAGTCTCTGTGCGGAACTGAAAAAACGTCTTTAAAAACGTGGCAAAGTTACTAAAAAATATTGAGCGGTGAAAATAATCAGCCTAAAATCTTCATATAATATAGGAAAAATATACTTTAAGGGAAAAAAACTACCTCTTAATTTGTGTATTTTGTGATTTTATTGTATTTTTGCAGAACATTTCAGAACATTAATGAATAAATAAGATTAAGAATGGGAATATTTTCTAAACTATTCAGTCGTAAAGACGAAGATAAGAAAGTAGGTGGAATGGAAGACTACATGACCCTGGTCCGTGTATATTTCCAGGCTGCCTTGGCTTCACAATTAGGTATCACCAATCTGGCTATGCTTCCAGATCTCCGTGTCTTCAAGACCAGCCTCCATGTTCCTACCGTCAACAACCGTCTGGGCATCGGCGAGAAGGCACAGGTCAAGAAGATGATGAAGAACCTCTATGATACCGATGATAACTTTTTCAAGGAGATTGATGCCAGCATCCGCAAGAACTGCCAGAAGCTCCAGGATGTCAATACCTATCTCATCCAGTTCCAGAATTTCACCCAGGATCTGATGATGCTTATGGGCAACCTGATGAAGTTCAAGCTCCGTCTGCCAAGCTTCATGAAGAAGACCCTCTATAAGCTCACTGCACAGACCGTGGACGATATCTTCAACAAGAACGATTTCTCTGATGCCAGCGTACTGAAGACCGTGGTTGGCTTGCGCCACTTCAACACCCGTCTGAAGTTCAGCCAGCAGTGGGTTACCGATTTCACCTTCCAGGTACTGATGTTGGCTAAGAAGGAGCCACGTCCATCCGATGAAGATGTGGAAAAGGCAAAGCAAAAGATGGGAAAGTAGCTAATATTCTCCCTAAAAGATAAAAAAAACAAGAGAATATTTGTTTTTTTCAAATTATTCTCTTAAATTTGTAGCCAAAAAATAAAAAGTCATGAGTGCTAGTGAGAAAACAATCAATACGTTTGCCACAAGAGTAAGGCAGATGATTCTCAAGTTTGAAGATATCAAGCATGAGAATACAGAGCTGTATGCGATGGTGGATGAGCGCGATGCCAAGATCAAGGAATTGCAGGAGAAGTTGACTCAGGCAAAGCATGATTACGACAGTCTGAAGATGGCGAAGATGATGACGATTTCCGACTCTGATATGGAGACGACTCAGAAACGCATCGCCAAGCTCATCAGAGATGTCAACAAGTGTATAACGCTACTGAGCGACAAGTAATAACTATTGGAGCGGAGGCAGATCAGATGGAAGATAAATTACAGATCAGATTACATGTATATGATACCGACCTCACGGTAAGAATACCGAGAGAGGATGAGGAGTATTATCGTAAGTCGGCTAAGTTGATCGATGAGATCGTCAATTCGTATGCAAAAATCTTCAAGGGGCGCAAGAGCGACAAGGAGATTTTGTATATGGCTCTCATCGACGTGGCTTTGAGATTCGAGAAGGAATCAGATAAAAATGATACCCAACCATATAATGATATTCTGGACAAACTGACTGCGGAGATAGAAGATACCTTGGCTAAGTAAGAATATTAATAATTATAATATATATATGGTAACAATAATAGCGGCCCTGGTAGCTCTCGTGTTGGGAGGTATCGTAGGGTATGTCATTTTCCGTTATGTCATTAAGGGAAAATATAATGAAATGATAGATGCTGCCAACAAAGAGGCAGAAGTAGTAAAGGAGAAAAAGCTTCTCGAAGTAAAGGAGAAGTTCCTCAATAAGAAAGCGGAGTTGGAGAAGGAGGTGCAGCAGCGCAACTCCCGCATCCAGCAGAGTGAAAACAAGCTCAAGCAGCGCGAAATCTCGCTCAACCAGCGACAGGAAGACCTCGGTCGCCGCAAGCAGGAGGTAGAGCAGTATCAGCAGCGCATCGACAATGAGAAGAAGCTTCTCGCTGTGAAGCAGCAGGAACTCGAGAAGATGCAGAAGCAGGAGCAGGCTAAGCTCGAAGAGCTTTCCGGTCTTAGCGCCGAGGAGGCGAAGAGCCGCTTGGTAGAGAGTCTGAAGGATCAGGCTCGTCTTGATGCAGCCAGCTACATCAATGAGATCATGGATGATGCCAAGCTCAATGCCAATCAGCAGGCTAAGAAGATCGTGATCCAGACCATTCAGCGTGTGGCTACCGAGACTGCTATCGAGAACTCAGTCTCTGTATTCCATATTGATAATGATGAGGTCAAGGGACGCATCATCGGTCGTGAAGGCCGCAACATCCGTGCCCTCGAGGCAGCCACTGGTGTGGAAATCGTGGTAGATGATACTCCTGAGGCTATCGTTATCTCAGCCTTCGATCCTGTGCGCCGTGAGGTTTGCCGTCTGGCTCTCCATCAGTTGGTAGCCGATGGCCGTATCCACCCAGCCCGTATCGAGGAGGTGGTAGCCAAGGTGAAGAAGCAGTTGGATAATGAGATCATCGAGACCGGTAAGCGTACAGCCATCGACCTCGGTATCCATGGTCTGCATCCAGAGTTGATCCGTATCATCGGTAAGATGAAGTACCGTTCATCTTATGGTCAGAATCTCTTGCAGCATGCGCGCGAAACCGCCAATCTCTGTGCGGTGATGGCTTCTGAGCTGGGCTTGAACCCTAAGAAGGCAAAGCGTGCCGGCCTGTTGCACGATATCGGTAAGGTGCCAGACGAGGAGAGCGAGTTGCCACACGCACTCTATGGTGCCAAGATTGCTGAGAAGTACAAGGAGAAGGCAGATATCTGCAATGCCATCGGTGCTCACCACGACGAGATGGAGATGAACACCCTTCTGGCTCCTATCGTACAGGTATGTGATGCCATCTCAGGTGCCCGTCCAGGTGCCCGCCGTGAGATTGTAGAGGCATATATCAAGCGATTGAACGATCTTGAGGCTATCGCCATGAGCTATCCTGGCGTTACCAAGACCTATGCCATCCAGGCAGGTCGTGAGCTTCGTGTCATCGTGGGTGCCGACAAGATGAGCGATGAGCAGAGCATCAAGCTCTCTGATGAGATTGCAACCAAGATTCAGAACGAGATGACCTATCCTGGTCAGGTAAAGATTACCGTGATTCGTGAGACTCGCAGTGTAGCTTACGCTAAGTAAGAAGGAAGCAAGCGATAAAACGCGTTTTCATATATTCGAAGTTTAAATGTCGTTTCTCTCCTTCATAGGATGAGGAATGTATTTGATAAAGTCGCTGTTCTCTAGGGGACAGCGGCTTTTTTCTTTCATATCATGTACGGCTACATTTATATAATATAATGTGATGAAAGCAGAACAGAAGATTTTAAAGCGATTCAATAAAGGATGCGTGGATTATCACCTTTTGGAGGATGGTGACCGGATTCTCATTGCCTTGAGCGGCGGAAAGGATTCCTTGGAACTGGTGCGCCTCTTGGCTTCAGCGTGCCCGCATCTATAAGCCGCATATCGAGGTAGAGGCGGCGCATATCATTATGGATAACATCCCTTACGAGACCGACCGTTCTTATCTGCAGGCATTTTGTGCAGAGAATGGCATCAAACTCCATATCCTGCATAGTTCTTTCGATGAATCCACCGATCCCCGCAAGACCCGTTGTTTTCTCTGTGCATGGAACCGCCGCAAGACTCTTTTCGAGTTTGCAGTAACTCAAGGTTTCAATAAGATAGCCCTGGGTCATCACATGGATGATATCCTCGTTACTTTCCTGATGAATATCACCTTCGAGGGTTCTGCCTCCACGATGCTTCCGAGCCTGCGGTTGAAGCATTATCCGCTCACCATCATCCGTCCCCTCTGTCTGGTTTATGAGAAGGATATCCGGGAGGTGGCAGAAGAGTTGCAATTCACGAAGCAGAAGGCGCTGTGTCCGTACGAGGAGACCACGCGCCGCAGTGATATGCAGCAGATCTTCCAGCAGCTGGAACAGCTGAATCCCGAGGCAAGATACAGTCTTTGGCGGGCGATGATGAATAAGTGATTTAATCCGTGAAACAGGTATGCATCTGTGTAAATCTGTGAAATCTGTGGGAAACTAGCTTGCTGCTAAACCCTTGAGCTGATAGTTCAGCAGATGGGTGGCGCTGGATAGCATCTGGTCGGTGATATGCGCATATCGCTGCGTGGTGTTGATGTTCTGGTGCCCCAGATACCTCATGATGGTATAGAGATCCGTGCCCTGCGTCAATAAGAGGGTGGCGCAGGTGTGGCGGCCCGAATGGAAGGTGATATGCTTGTCGGGGACATGGCAATCCTCCAGCCATACTTCCAGATGCTCGCCCAGATGATGGGGCGAGAGATGGGCGAAGAAATAGGGAGTATTGCCATTCTTGGCATGGAGTTTCGAGAGGATATGGTGCGCCTCTTCCGGCAGCGGAAGCCGGAGCCAGCGTTGCGTCTTCTTCATCTTCTTATATATATAATAGGTGTCATCGCATTTTTCTATGTCGTTGATCGATAAGCTCAGGATATCGCTTTTCCTCAGTCCCGTGATGCAGCTTAGCAGGAATGCCTCCTTCAGCTCGGGAGTATTGCAGGGTGTTTCGCTCAGCTTGATGAGTTCTTCCTGGGTCAGTGCCGTTCTTTCCCTGTACTGGGCTTTGACGCAATAGGAATGGGGCAGCTGGTAGAATGGATTCTCATCCAGCAGTCCCTGTCTCACGGCTTCCCTCAATACCGATTTCAGGATATTCACCTTCAGATGGATGGTGCTGTCTGATAGTTTTCCGGGTGCTTTCATGTTTTTATGCAAGTCGTGGGCAGAACGCAGGTAGTCGATAAACTGCTTGACGGCTTCCACATCCACCTTTTTCAGCGGAATGTCGCTTATGCCGGATTCTTCCAGGTGTTTCAGCATGCTCAGAATGCTGCCGCATCTTCCTTCATACATTTTCTCTCCTTCCTTGTGTCTGGCTTCCGCATAGCTTCTGGTAAACTCTCCTAATGTAATACCTTTTGATTTCTTACGTACGTTTACTGCGAATTTCACGATTCGGTTTAAGAATGCGATTTTCTTCATGTTGCTTTCTGATTAAAAATTAAAATTTAGAGTTATCTTCGTTACAAAGGTATCGCTTTTTTCTAGAATAACCAAACAAAAGGTAGAAATTGAATATAAAAAGCGTGATTTTGTGCAACAGTTGTACGTTAACTTTAGCGCTGCAAAGATAGTATAATTTGTTCAATCCGCAATAATTTCAAACTCTCTTTTAATGTTTATTAGTAAATTATGGTCAATATTTCTTATTTTATAGTCAAAAAGGGTATATTTGTGCAATTTTAGCTAAAACAAACAACACTAAAAAGACTTTTTTAGGATTTATTTCAGTCATCTGATACAGTTAACGTACAACTGTATCAGTTCGTACGGTTAGAAGACATAAGGTAAAAC
>ERZ1023839.275-NODE-275-length-15515-cov-13.269534_pt1 | contig 15515 bp, 9 predicted proteins | sample MGYA00380383_ERZ1023839 | MGnify/ENA primary metagenome ERZ1023839 (study PRJEB33179, sample SAMN07449065) | human gut metagenome | biome: Human-gut; feature: Human associated habitat; material: Faeces | host: Homo sapiens | place: India:Kasaragod | collected... | reverse complement strand
CCCTTCACCCACCCTTCACCCGGAAAAATCTGTGTAATTCTGTGAAATCTGTGGGACATAAAAAAGTGGTTTCAGCCACCGACCGAACAGGTCAAGCTTCCGTTTCAATTCCGTGCGCAATCCGAAGGTGAAGAGTGGTGAAGGGTGGTGAAGGGTGACGCCAACTCTTCACCTCTCGGAACCCCTGTGTTTATCGGGGCTTCAGACGATTTGGTGAAGGGTGAAGAGTAAAAAAGAGAGTGGGGATTTTCTCTCCCGACGTATCGTTTTGTGCCTGGCAATGGCAAGATATTGCCCTGGTATAGGGCAATATAATGCCGTAGTGAGGCAATAAGCGCTGGAAGCGTCTTTACCATCCGTCAGTACTATCTTGATGACCTCTCAGTGACGCCTTGACTCCTTGTGAGGAGTATCCTAACAAAACGAAGGGTTGGACTTTCTCACGAAACTCCAACCCTTCTTGTTAAAACAGCTGTTTTTTATGCTTTGTTATATATAAGTAAAAGATGTTATTGTATTTATCACTTATCTTATGTTAATTTCAGAATCAGGCGTATTGGCATCCCCTTGTAGCGGCCATTGTTATTGCCGTTGCTACCACTCACGAATCTCATATTGGATAATCCTATCCTCTTGTTGTAAACATCAAAGTATCTATACCAGAAACCATATTCAGGACTGGTGGTACTGAAGCCCTGCGTACCTGACAGCAAAGTCTTGGTCCAGAGATTTACATGGATAGGGTTCTTATGGCTCTCGCCCTCCAAGAATCCACCCATAGGCAGATAGATGTATGGCAACTCGGAATCCACCGTCTTGATACGCACGCAGTTGTAGGTTTCTCCTAACGATGTGGACTGTGGTACCACCTCCAGATTGCCAGCATTAACTAACTCTTCGAACACGGCATCAGTTGGAATGGTATAGCCTTCTGGTGCCAAGACGCTGGAGAGATCCTGATTGGCATCCTTGGAGTTCTGTTTTTCAGAGATACAGAAATAGCCACCAATGGCTTTATTGTTCTTTGCCAGTGCCACCACATCTGGGGCATAGTAACCATTGTTGGATGCACCTAGGTTGCGGTCTAGCATATAATAAGTAGTGGTGGTTCCATCGGCCTTCTTTCCCTCTACCTTTACCACACCATAATAGAACCAGCCCTTCACCTTATCCCCGTTTTCTGTCAGCTGATAATCAGTATATGCCTTGGAAGACTCATCTATCTTATGGAAGATACCAGTATGATAAACAGGATAGGTGATCTTGATGCCAGCCTTGTTGATGATGGTAAATGAAGACTTCCACAAATCATTGCTTGCCGTAGTATTGGTAAGGCTTACCTTCCATTTACCATTATCTTCTTCCACATTGATTTTATTATCCTTTTTAATAATAATTGCTTTATCATCTAGTTTAGGGATAAGATACGTGATATTTGCTGTTCCCACGCAGAAATGCAAACCATCATTTCTCACAGCCCCTTGCATTTCTTCAGGAGTGATGCCTTGCACATCCTCGTCCAACCATTTGAAATAGTTGGGAGCTACGGGGGAGTTATTATACAGCATGGTAACGGGTCTCTCAGGATCATCTTTTCTGAAATCGAAGCCCGTCTGCTTGATGGTTATATCCAGAGAAAGATCACCAGAAGTAACGGTGATGGTTCCTGTACGTGGATTCTCTGTTTGGTCATTCTTTTCAAGCGTAAGCTTCAAGGTATATTTCTTGCCTTTAGAAGATCTGCTTGGCTCTGGTATATCATTCACGGTCTCTTGAGCACAAGCGGTTATCCAAGAATTATTTCTCTTGACACCATATAGCTTATCATCACTACTCGTTGCATTTGGCAAGGTAGTAACAATGGTTACGGTAGCCTCTGTTGTGCTTGCATCTACCTCCTGATAATCGCTCACTCCCAGTTCATAGTCTTTGCAAGCTATCATTTGGGTGATTTCAGGGTTATCGTCCACCACCTCTACTTCCAATCTATTCTCTGGCAGACTCTTTTTAGCCTCATCAAGCGTAGAGAAGCCATAGTCGTTTACCTTGATTACCTTGATGGTATAATGGTGGTTGCGGAGCAAGGCATATTGGGTTGTCTTTTTGCTATCCTTGTAGAGTGCCACCTTATAATATCCTTCTCTATAATCTTCTTCTTCACTTTTCTTATAATTCGCCTTGATAATCACCATTGCCTTGCCTGCAGAAGTTTCATTTACTGCCACGGTGGTTGCGGTACCGCCGCCCAATGGGTTGGCTTCCTCACTGAGATCAGTAGATTCCGCCAAGTCATCGGTCGTAGGCTCAATATATTTGGCAGGAGCTATGGCTGCCTTGGTTGCCATGTTATAGACGTACAAGCCTGCATTGGTGAAATAACTCTGGATGCTATTGTCTATCTCCAAACTAATCTTGGCGCATTGGCGCAACATCGGCACAGAAGGATTAGCTTCCAAAAGTTTATCTATTGAAATTTCACCCCAGCAGATAGGGGCATCAAGCTGAGGGTCTCTCTCCTTTGCAGCAGTGAGAGACTGCAAGTCTTGCGCCTCGCTATCCGTCATATCGCTGGCATTGGCTACAAGATGTACATTCTTGGTACCAGCAGGTACATTGGTTATCTTTACCTTGTAGCTGCCATCAGGCTGCTGTTTTAAGGTAGAAGAGCAATCTGTCTTGCCTTTGTATTCGTTATTATCTCCATAGAACACAGCGCAGAGCGAATAGAATGTCTCCGAGGTCCCCGCTCTTGTACCAATCTGTTGTTTGGTGAAGTTGGTCAATTGAAGGTTCAAGACAAGTCCCTCGGCAGGGATTTCATCCCCGCCGAGTCCGATAGCCTCCATCGTATCCTTGCAGGAAACAAGGCTGAGGAGCAATCCAATCCATATCATTAAATGTTTGATCTTCTTCATTGCTTAAACTGATTTATAACAGTGTTCAAATCTGATACTAATCTTATTTATTTCACATCAGAATGGCTTGCCTGCGTGCCAAGAGCCATCGTAATAGCCTGTGTCATGATACTTCTCATAGCTGTTGCCATTGAAAAGCAGGACGCTTTCTCCATTGTCTTTTTTGATTCTGATGGCCTTCTCGTGGTCTCCCTTAACAGCCTTGAGGGTAATCACAGTCTTATACCAACCATTATTCAAATTCTCGCATGACCAACTTTTACCCGCTGTATCATAGATGGTAAAAGACTCGCGCTCTGTATTATCGTTATTACCATTTTTGCCATTGGCGGCACCATATACATTAAACCATCCATAAGTCTGGAATTTGGTGTAAATGGTAAAGTTGATGTTCTCAATAGTTGGCATGTCATCATATATGTTCCAAGTAGGATCTGATGTAGGATCATAGACTATCCAACCCTCTTTATCCTCATAGTCGAAGAGAGGAATACCCGGCTCCAAGTGGTGAGGGCAACGATGAAGCGTAAACCCCCAATTCGTATTGGTATTGTTACTGAACATAATCAATGTTTCACCAGGCTTGATGGTTCTTGTTCCCGTAGCACCAAAATCTGTATCTTTCGACTGGGCATCCTTGAGGAAGTCCTTGTAATACCACCCCACATTCGTATTATCCGCAATCATTTGATCACCAGGCCATTTATCTGAAAATTTCCAAACTTTAGAGCTGGCTACAGCTCCAGTTGTTTCACCAATCTGGGTATAGACATAGATACGATGATTGTCTGTTTGAGGTATATAAATTCGCTTGTCATTATCATCCGAAAGGTCTAACCATCCATCTGCCCAGTTGGTATTTCCTATATATCCATTATAAGTCTCTTCCTTTTTTTCTTCAGGTGTACCCTTATAATTATCAGTTCCATTACTTTCACCTCCTGTATAATGTGCGCGGTCGTTGATGGCACGGAAGTTGATACGATAGTTACCTACGGCAGGCTTTACCGTTACCTTGATTTGCTTGACAAAGTTGAAGCCTTCTGGAGATTCCTTTGGCTGCACAGTGAGGTAATGCACAGTCGTGGTAACAGGGTCACGGGTTGCCTTAATTTGGAAGGTTCCTTCTGGAGTATCAGGTTTATCGCAAGATGCCTTAATGGTTGAATTGCCTACGGTGGAAGAGGTTTCGTTATTGGTGAAAACCAAACCGCCCAGGTTGGTCTTAAACTGTACCACTTTGGTATTGTTGTCGCTACCCCAATAGATGGTTACTTCCTGTGGATTTACCTCAAAATAAGGAGAGGCATCATAGGCTACATCGAGATACTTCCTGATGTTACCAGCCTTAATCCAAACCTTTGCCGTACCCTTGTATTTTCCTTTATATTCGGAGAACAGAATGTCCTTGTTGATGTTGAATGTGATTCTATGATTCACAGCATCTAGCTTGGTCAACACAATTTCTTTCTCACCACTGGATGTTGTTACCTTTTCATCGCAACCGAAATTAGCCTCTGTCAGCATTACGTTCGACTTATAGTCGATGGAGTCTGCCGTGGTAGATGTTACGCTTGCCTTCGTCTTACTTACCCAGAGGGTAGTATGGTTGAAGTCGGCATCTATCTGAATAGGTTGCCAATCCTTAACGCTCATATTACAGTCGAGGGTTGCGTTTCCCAGACTCTTGATGTTGCCGATAATCTCATAATAGGTGCCACGAGGGAAGGTTGGAAGCTCTGTGCTTTCATCCTGCTTGTGACCTAATGGAATGATATACTTGTTGTCGATATTTCCATTGATGCTTCCTTCAATAGCCAGTCGTGACTGCTGGGAAGCATCGGCGATGTATCTCTCCGGCAAATAGTATGTGCCCTGGAAAAGCCATTTGGCTGTGGCATCTGTAGGATTGGCAGAGCCTTTGACTCCTTCGTGGAGGGTGATTACATCTTTGTCGTTTATATTTGCATTATCATCTTTTCGTTCCCACGCATTATCACCTTGATAGTAAAGGCCATTGCTGTTGCTGGTAGAGTTAGCCTCATATTCCTTGCTCTCAAAGCCTTTTTTATAGTCGTCAGAAACCTGAGACTGGCTGAATTTTCCATCCCAGCATAGAGATGTGCTTGGAGATAACTGCTGCGCAAGAATATTCTTGATCGAAAAACTTTTGCCGCTGAATACTGTTGCTTCAGCAGGATCGAATATGAGATTCAACTTTACCTTTACGCAAGTAAACTTCAGGTTGGCTGCCACTGTGGTGTACTTATCACCAGCCACATGAATATCGGTTGTCAGCAGATTGCCGTTGATATCTTTTGGCTCGTATATCATTGGGATATTGGTGGCAATAGGGAGATTTGCTGTAATGCCATCTGTATATTTCAAGACCTCAGACTTGAGGTTACTCTCATTGATGATATTGGCTTTGGAAAGAGCCTCACTCATATTGGCAACTACATAGATATGGTAAGTTCCTGGCTCGATGGTAAGCTGATAGTTAGCAACGTTTTCTTCCAGCATCATGCTTGCCAATGGTGCAGGAAGATTTTCTACTACGAGCTTTCCGTGATTATTTACAGGAAAGGCGTAGAGGCGAAGATCATTGATCTGGCATTCATCTACCGTGGCATTATAGGTAGGTACATCAGAGGAACTGCTGCTGTATGCCTCGCCGCTCGCACTGAGCACGGTTGGTACCAGCACGTGCAGGTTGCTTGACGAGTTGGGGGTATATCCGTTACCCTCCAACTCGTCGTTACAACTAACTGCAAATAAACTAGTCAACAACCAAACTATGAAACCTATATAGATATGAAATCTTCTCATGATAACTTTACCTTTTACTTATTCCATCTCGATGAATGATTTACGATTATAAGTCGGCACGCTGTATGCGCTTGCTCCAGTCGAGGATGGAGATGCCGAGTTGCATGTACTGCCACTGGTCGCCTTTGAGGAAGAAGTCGAGCTTGTAGTCGTATTCTCTGTCCAGGAACTCCTGTGCCGAATAGTTCATGTTCTCGAAGGCTCCTCTGCCTTGGGCGAGACAATCGGCTAGGTTGATGCGGACCACCTCCTCGCCCGTCTTATTGTTCCAGATGCTCAGTATCGCATTCTTTTCGTTCTCGGTTACGGGATGCAACACGAGGCGGGAGAACATCAGGGCGGCGATGGCTGTTCGTTCTGTTACTTTGCCATCTTGATCCTTGAACTCGGTGGTCCAGGTCTTGTAAGGGGTGTATGTCAACTCCTCGTCGGGGAGGAGAGCATTGTCGTAGTTGATGTAGCCGTTGGCATCGGTTATCTGATAACTGAAGTCGTCGGCATTGATATTGGTAGGCTCGTTGAGCTGGTGCAGTCGGACGGTGAGCTGCTTGGTATCTCTGACGAGGCTGATGGTATGTTTTGTTACCTGTAAGTCTTTTACTTCTACGAGATGGTCGCTGAGTCCCAGCCAGAGTGTGTCGAGTGGGAGAGATTGGTTCTCTACGACAGCTGGATTATCCTCCGGGTCGTTGCCGTCAGGGCTTTGGGCATTCTGGCGATTCGGACTGGTGCGGTCGAGCCTTACGTTCAAATCCTTGATGTCGCTGCCTACCTGGGGAATGGCGATTCGGAATTTGGCTCCATTATGCGTACGGGTTTCTTCGTATTTCTTCTGGAAGGCTAAGGTGGCGAAGCGATATTTGCCCGGTTCCAGATTCAGGCGCATGGTATAGTTATGGTCTTTCAGCGGCTGCGATGTTTCACTGTTGTAGGCATCTTGGCGAGTAATGAATTTACCCTGCTGATCATATACGAACACGCTTACGCTGCCTACATGATCATTGAACATGTCGGCACGTTGCACGTTGTAGTCGTACTTGAACTGCAGGTCAACTCCCATATCGCAAGAGGGCAGGTCATCGTGCATCAAGTCGTTGCAGCTGCAGAGCATGCTGCCGAGAGCGACGATGCTGCTGAATGCTGCCGTGCGGCTGATAGCTGCCAAGCTGTCGAATCCCCATTCCATGCGTATATTCTTGATCCAACTATGTAACTTATTGTTTGCCATGATGCTTTTTGGTTATTATCAATATAATGTTTCAGAATATCGGGTTGTGTTTCTAGCTTCCACTACGGTGAAGCAGAAAACACAACTCGTATGTTTTAACGAAGGCGGGAGCCTAAGCTCCGCCTTTCGTTGTTATTACGCTATTACAAATTAACGTCCTGTGAACGCTTAGCCCAGTCGAGGATCTTTACGCTGACGTTGATGTACTGATCGTTCTCGTCGTCTGGAACAGTAGGCTTAACCTCTGGAACGCTAGGATAGCCAAGACCGCTTACCTTGTTTACAGAAAGTTCGTACCAGTTGTTGCGGAGCACACCGTAACGACCGAGGAATGCTGCGTTGTTTGAATCATAAGCAGTACCAGCTGTCCAAGGAGTCAACTCGTTGAAGTGCTTGATACGGGCAATGTAGTAAGCCTCGCCATTGAGATATGTAGAGATACCGGCTGCAGTTGACAAACCAAGCTTATCATTGATCTTATTGACAATTTCATCTGTTACCAGTGATGAAGCAGCATCGCCTGTGTATGTAATGTTACATTTCTCAACAAGATGCTGACCAGCCTTACCACTAATATTATTATCAGTAGCATCAAGCTTTACAACATACTTTGCCTGCTCGGCATCATCTGTAATGCCCATAGCAGTTACGGCAACGGTATGAATCTGCGTCTCAAGATTAGCTTTGGTCCAAATATCGGTATTGTTACCAATCTTATAGAATGTCTGACCTGTTGTAAAGTCCTTAGGAGTGAAGACAGCCTTAAACACAACACGTGTGGTCTGACCCTGCATCATGTTGTCAAGGTCGAAGGTGTTCTCAAGGCAATACTGAGGATTGGTTTCACCTGCGTCGCCCGTAACCTTATCGTTTGTAATCATGTTAAAGGCAGTCTTGCAGTTTTCCAAAGTCTGATAATCAGCATTATTATAGTTAGGATCTACGCCCCAATATACACGCTTGAAGGCAGTACTTGTTTGATCATAGAAACGATCTGTTTTCCATATATCGGCAAAACCCGTAGTAGCCGAAGACAAACCACCAATCTGATGAACCGGGTATGTAAATTTATTGGTTACGTCGAGCTGCCATTTCTCTATTTTCACTTTGCCGCCTTCGTATGTTCCAGCATCAATAGAATAACCACTTGTAGTAAAGTCTTTCATTGTAACCTTAGCCAAACCACGCTCTACGTAAATTGTAGTAGCAGGCTTAGCCTGCGCTTCCTCTTGTGAAGCGTAAACATCTTTAATATCAACAAGAGTTGTAGGCTCTTCTGTTGTACTATTATACATGGGAGCATTTGCCATAAAGATGCCATCGGTCTTGGCATAATTATCAGCATTAACCATTGAAACATCTTTGCTCCAATTTGCATAAGTATCGGTTGAAGCAGTAGGCAATGTTACCTTCTTGTTAGTATCATCAACATCATTGTTGAGGAGCACCAATGCCTTATATTTGCCACCTACCGATACATGTTCAAGCTTTACAGTAGCAATGGCTGCAGTTGTAACACCATCTGACTTAACGTCTGTCCAAGGATTCATGGTTCCAAGCTTGGCACTTTCAACAAACTTGCCGTCTTTGTCAAAGATAAGGATGGTACCGTTCTTAACCTCATACTCAGCTGCTGTACCATGATCAAATGAAGGTGTACCTTGCTTAGGATCGTCTGCACGAGTACCACTTGTTGTAGGCAGATTGATCTTGAATGAAGCATACGCAGTACCAGTCTCATTCTCACCAGAGCCATTACCCCCATTTACTAAATCGTTGTTGCTAGAGCAACTTGCTGTCATAGCAGCTATCACTGCTAATCCAAAGAAATGTTTAATTCTCATGATTGATGTGATTTTATTGTTAGTTATTACTTTTATTGCTCCGCCTTCATTTCCCCGTAAATCTTTCTGATGCGCTCAGCTTCCTTCGAGTTTCCTGCCTTGGCAAGATGCTTCTCGGCTGTTACGAGGTCGCCCTTCTGCAAATCTGTGCAGGCGGCATTGAGATTGGCTGTCTCATCATCAGGGAAGAGACGGACGGCAATATCAAATACCTCGTTGAACTCTGGAGAACCAGGCTCATAGGTCTGTGCCACCAGATACATCTCCTGTAATGACAACTGCTGAGGCTTGGTCTTCAGGATTACCTTTGCCTCTTCAATGTCGAAAGGACGAACGGTATAGGTTACCGTATAGTCGCTGTGGCGCAAACGAGGATAAATCTCACTCATGATGTAGCGATAGCTAGCCGGATAAAGCTTCTTGATTTTCTGGTTCTTTGCATCGGGTGCCAATGATGAGTTGGCGATGGTAAGGATGGCAGACTTATCGGCTAAGTTGCTGGCTTCCACCTTCTTCTTGAATCCTTCCCAGTCTTCTGGGGTGGCGTGATAGGTGAAGAGCTTTTTATCGATAGTGTAGAGATTGCATACATAATTGCGCAGGGCAGCCGCACGGTTGTTGGCGAGTCGCACATTGTTGTCGTAAGGACCGTCTGGCGACGCATAACCATGAATATCGATATTGGTGATGCTCACATCCTTGTCGTTCTTCACGAGGTCGATGGTGGATGTAATCTTTCTCAGCTCTGTGGCATTCTCACGGAAGTCGGCGAGGATATCGCTCTTGTTGAGTTTGAAGCTCAGGTAAGCTTCACCCTTTTCGGCTCTCACCTTGATGGCTTCAGCCTTTGGCTTCACATAGTGGTCGCGACAGATTCTCGGTGTCGGCTGGATGTTAGCCATCAGAGTGGTATCCTGATCCATCAGGTTGCCGCATCCGCAGAGGTCTTCCGTCATGGAGAGGTTGAAAGCCTTCATCCACTTCCTGTAGGGAAGGGTCTGGGAGAAGAGCACCTGCTGCTCGGTATCATTCCTGCGTCTCACTACCACTGCCTGGCTGTTCTTCAGTTTGCTGCTTTTGCGCAGGTATCTGATGCTCTGGTTTTTGCCATTGATGATGATGGGATTCAGGGCGATGGTATCTTCTCCGGCAATAAGCGGAGTGAAAACCAGCTGTTGCTCTGATTTGAGCTGCAGACTATCGAGATGGAGGCGGAAAGCAACCTTGAGACTGTCGCTCATCTTCTGTGTCAAGACACTGTCTATCAGTATCTTGCCTCCAGCCAACCGTAGCTGCGAATCATCTATCTTCTGGGCTTGGACAGTCAGTGCGCTCTGTGCAAAAAGGATGCAAAGGGTCGAAATGACCGCATAAAGCTTCATTTTCTTCATATTCTTAATCTTAAATAAAAGAGGAGTTGATTTGGTTTTTGCTATCTCGGTGATATTGTTTCTAGAATGCGTATATCAGGGAGAGGGCAGCTTTAGTAGGACCTACATAGTTGCGGTGGTCCTTGTCGAGACATTTCTCACATCTTCCGTAAAGCTTGTATGGGCTGTAGATGTATCCTAATCCGATGGATCCTTCGAGATTGAGATGCTCAGACAGCAGCCATTGGTATCCGTAGGTGAGACCACCACCGACATACCAGCCTTCGTAATGTCTTCCTTTCTCTGTCTTTGGCAAGATGCCGAAAGGCAGGTCCACATTTTTTACGTTGTATTCACCTCCAAGGGCATGGATGCCGAAGAAGTGGCCTCCAAATTTCTGGCAGGTGTACCAGCGGTATTCTGGCATTACGTTCCAGTAGCGCAATTTCTTGTCGCCTGAGAACTTCCAGGGATTCAGGGCACCGAAAAGCTGAAAAGTGCTCTTCCTGCCCGTGCCTATTTCTAGACCAGCATTGAGCGAGGTGGTTGCCAAACCAAGCAGGTTGGTCTTCAGCGCTACCTCTTGCGCTCGGGTTACTACTGTTGAGAGAATCAGCAGCAACAACATCGGTGTTCGTTTGAACGATCTCTGCTTCATCATCATAATTTTACTCTGTTGATTTCTTTCTTAAGGATACTGTTAGCTGTCCTATTCTTATTACAATCATTTACTTATCATCACAGGCTTACCCTTGTAACATGATGGATGTCACCGGGTTTCCTTTTCGGTTGCAAATATATGATGATTTTCTCAAAGGAGCTGCAAAAAAGTGATGAAAATCCCGTAAAACAAAATGCAAACGTTTGCATCGTCGTGCAAAATGTGTGGGAGCACAAAAATTGAGAATATGATATAAGTATCTGATATGTAGAAAAATAAAAGCGAGGGTGTAAGTTGCACACCTTCGCTTATGAAACGTTGTTTTTTTGATGAATTTCTTTTTTGTGATTGGAGGAATGAAAGACCGGGAAAATCCGGCTTTTGGGGGATTATTTCAGAACTTCCATCGCCTTCTTCAGACCTCTATCCACAGCAGATGGATTGTTCTGGTAGAGCTTCTCCTTTTCCTCTCCGGTCATCTCGTCGAGCAGATAATCGGGGGCGATTCCCACACTTTCCAGCAGGTTGCCCTGTGCATCCTTGGTAAGCGAGAATGGCATGTAGAAGTAGAGGTAGCTGGTTACATTTCCTATCCAACCGCCATTGCTGGCTTCGTTGTCGGAAGTGAGCATCGCCTGCGCTCCGTAACTGTTTCTGCCTATCGTCTTCACGTGGTCGCCCTGACTTTTCAGGATGAGGGTTGTCACCTCCGACATGCTGGCACTGTAGTTGTCGAGCAGGATGGCGGTAGGGATGCTTCTGCCCAGGCTCTTCGGCGTTACCGTAATCTTCTGCGGAATCCAAGGCGTATAACTGTATGGATTATTATCCTCTTTTTTGCGTACGTAGGCATAGACGGCTGTCTGGGTGATGAGATAGTCGGTAAGCAGACGGGTATCTATCACGCTGCCACCTCCATTGCCACGGAAGTCGAGAATCAGTTTCTTGATTTCGCCCTTAGCAAGCGGCTCCAGGAACAGACGGCGGTAACCTTCTACGCAGAGATGATTGTAGGTAAACTTCAGGTCGCTCCAGTAAGCGTAGAGTTCACGCTCGTGCCAGAGGTAATCGGCAAGAGCCTGACAATACCAGTTGGCAAAACCTGAGGCTGAAAGCATCTGCTGGTAACGGGCATCGCCCTGCAGCTTCTGTCGGATCTGTTCGCCCATGCCGCTTGCTTCAGCAGTAACAGGCAACAGCTTGAGGAGATTCGGTGACTTTTCGTATGCCTCGCTGGCGAGAGCATAGAGACCGGAATAATCGCCCTGGTTGCTGTAAGCCGCCATCTTCTCGCAGGCTTTGGCAGCATCATCCGAAGCCATATAGCTATCCATATCGGCAAGCAACTGTGCTGCCTGCTGCTCAGCCTTCTCTCGCTTTCCAGCATCTGTAATCAGTTCCTTTGCCTTGTCTGTTATCTTGGAAGCATCCAGATGATAGGTGCTGGCGGCATTGTCAGGGAGATAGGTCTTCTGATACTCGTGGAAACAGTTTTCGTAGAGGGCAAACTTGTTGAAGCCGAGGTAATAGGTGCCCGGCTGCTCCTTCAGGTAACCGCCCATGATGCAGAAACCATCCGAGGTAATCTCGCCGAAGGCTGTACCATCCAGGTTGAGCTGGTCGCGGGTATAGTTCCAGTGGGCATTCAGCGGGAAATACTCGGTCTTGTTGCGGAGCGTGCTGTTGAATCTCACCGTTTCCGTAGAAGAGTGGGAAACGGGTAGGGTAATCTTGACATAGAAATGCTGGTCGATGATCTTGTCGATGATTTCCTGGAAATACTGCTTCGCCTTGGCGTTGTCTTCCTGAATCTCCTGCTGGGTAAAAGCTGAGGTATGCTGGAAGGTCTTCAGGGCATCAAACTTGGGTTTGTATTCCTTGTACACCTGGTCCCAGGTCTGCGATGATACGGCAGACTGCTCATTGAGGGTGCAGTAGCGCTGGTTCATCACGCTCCAGAAAACCTGGAACAGGTCGCCATACGACTTGACATCGGTATCGGAATAATCGGAAATCGATTTCTCGTTGGCATCATTGTCTGCCACACAACTGGTAAGCGACATCCCCGTGGTGGTTGTCGCCAGAAGGAAGGCGAAGAGGCATCGCATTCCACCTTTTATATATATAGGGGTTCTCATATTTAAAATGATTTTTTAGAACTTATAGGCAGCCGAGGCTGTTATGAGGCTGGAGTTGCGGCGGGCAGTCTTGCTGGTTCGGGCTTTCTCCTCGTAGATATGCGAGAAGCCATACTGGAACTGATAGCCCACGCTGGCATCTATCTTGCCGAAGGAATAACCTATCTTGATGCCTGCTTCGCCGCCAAAGAGACTGCGGCGGAGATGGTTCTCATTCTTCCTGAAATCGTAGGTGGTGTTATAGCGGATGTAGGAACCATCGCCCTTGTAACCCTCCATGATGTTCATCGGATACATACCCTTGGTATGCATGGAGGTGAAGTACTCGTAATAGATGCCTACCTGCGGCTTGATCCACCATCCCTTCTCGTGGTAAGGATTATGGAGGAGATAGTAGCCCACATGGAGTGGGATGCTGATGAAGTTGTTGTTGTATCGGGTGTTCCAGGAGTCGCCGCCCAGATTCTGGTACAGGTAGTCGCGCTGAACGAAGCGGATGCCCGTTCCTACCGCCAGCTGATCTACGATATTGTATTCGGCACCGATGGCAGCCGTGAAACCCGGTCGCACCTTATAATAAGTCTCCGACAAGCCCGACACATCCGTATCAAGCACACTGCAACTGACACCAGCTTCCGCCTCCACCTTCCAGCGGTAGGAGCTCTGTTGTGCCTGAATGCCTTGGCAGCAGAAGCCAAGGGCTATGGCTAAATATACCTTTCTCATTTCTTTTCAAAAATCTTGCAAGCTTTATTTCCTGCGATATAAGCTACGTATGCTTTTATTTGATAGTGAGGATAGGCTTTCTGCATATCTGCTGCATAAGCCTTCACCTGTTGGACATCTTCTAAGCGTGCCTCTTCCAATTGATCAACAATGCCTGCGTCTTTAGACTTGTAATATTTAAACTCAATGATGCGACAGTCGTTGTGGAATGATGTGCCAGGAATGCCTGTCAACACTAAGTCAGCACGACCTGACGGCAGGTTCTGTTCGATGGCGAATGTATAGCAATTGCTCAAGTAGCGGCTCAGTAACTCGAAAAATGAACAGCGAATGAAATTCTCGTTCATCTTGTCAAAGGCTTGGGCTGGAAGCTGACCTAAGTATTCCTTAACATAGTTATGGAATAATGGCTCTAGTTCTCTGTCTCTGACAAATGCCTCGTATGCAGGAACAAACTTACGGGCATTGTCGCTGATACTATTCAATTCGTTGTAGTAACTCATATATACGCTCTTGGTCGTCAAGTTTGGCAAGGCCATTTTGTAATTGTCCTTCAGGGTGGTCATACCCAAGTAGTAGAGGCTGATAGGGTAGAACTCTGGGGAGAAGAACTTTTGCTTGTTGAACTTGCTGCGTAAATCGGCTTGTGAATAGTACAATTCTCCATCCATTAACAGGCTGTCGAGCATTTCCTTGGCATTGTCAAGCGTGATGGTCAATCTTCTTATCCAACTAGTGTCAGTGCGCAGGTTCTCATCTACCATTTCCGTAGGGATGCCGCCTTTCAGTTCTGCAAAGTTCTTGAGGAAGTAAGTCAGAATGGTAGAGTTGAACAACGGTTCTGCATTTGGCAAAAAGTGGTAACCGTCATAATTGTTGAGTATCAGAGTCCATAATTCCTCGAAAGAGGCTTGAGGGCCATATTTATTGATGACATACTTCAGATATTGGGCTGCTTCCTCATGGGTAAAGCCCAATAGGTTGGTAAATTCAGGCTTCAGTGTCAACATTTCTGCGATGTTGTAGCCACTGGTTAAATCATCCATGGTGACAGGCAGTACTCCTGTGCAGAAGCAGGTGCGGATGGTACCTTCGCCAATGCCTGCCTTGATAACTTTGAAGAAAGTTCGTAGAAAACTTTCCCCTGTGGTCAGGTCCTGGTACAGCGAGTCTTTATAGACAACTAGTAGCTGGTTGGTAAAGTTGTCGTATTCATCTATTAATATATAAAGAGGTGGAAGATTATGGGAAGAGATAAACTCGCATACTTCAACCAACATGTTGGAGGCATTGCCATCCTCTCTGAACCTGAAATCTCCAAAAAGGTCTCTGTTGCGTTCCACCAATGTACGGAGTGGACTGCAATTCACGGCGTTGAAGTTCTTCTCGATGTCTTCCTTCTTGCTGGCAACGGAAGTTGTGGAAAAGTCATATCTTACAACGAGATATTGGTTATGCTCGTTTGTTGGGTGTTCGCCAATCCAAGTTCCACCAAACAAATCTTTGAATTGTGTTGCCATGTTGCGGTCGTAATAGTGAGCCAACATGGAAACGAGCAGACTCTTCCCGAATCTGCGAGGACGGAGAAAAACTGGTGCTTTGTAACGCTCAAGCAGTGGAATATAGTTGGTCTTGTCCACATAATAATATCCCTTGTGGCGAATCTCAGCAAAGTTCGCCACAGCGTATGGAACGGTAATATCTGCCTGTGAGTATGTCATGGTCTATCTCCTTTTTGTTGCAAATGTACGACTTTTATTTATTACTGCCAAATAAAATAGAAAGAATTTGTTTAATATAGTAA
>ERZ1023839.272-NODE-272-length-15671-cov-12.627754_pt1 | contig 15671 bp, 11 predicted proteins | sample MGYA00380383_ERZ1023839 | MGnify/ENA primary metagenome ERZ1023839 (study PRJEB33179, sample SAMN07449065) | human gut metagenome | biome: Human-gut; feature: Human associated habitat; material: Faeces | host: Homo sapiens | place: India:Kasaragod | collected... | reverse complement strand
AACAGAAATTCAATGTAATTACATCAAGCTGCATTCCTCTTCCTTTGGAGAATGTTGATACAGACCAGATAATTCCTGCCCGTTTCCTCAAAGCTATTGACAAGGAAGGTATGGGCGACAACCTTTTCCGTGATTGGCGTTATAATGCTGACGGTACTCCTAAGCCTGATTTCGTGATGAACGACCCTTCTTACAGTGGTGTCATCCTCGTAGCAGGTAAGAACTTCGGTTCTGGTTCTTCTCGTGAGCATGCTGCTTGGGCCATTGCTGGCGCTGGCTTCCGTGTTGTCATCAGCTCTTTCTTCGCTGATATTCACAAGAACAACGAGTTGAACAACCTTGTTTTGCCTGTTGTCGTAAGTGAGGAATTCCTGAAAGAACTTTTCGAGAGCATCGATAAGGATCATAAGACAGAGGTAAAGGTGGATCTTCCTAATCAGACCGTTACTAATCTTGCTACTGGCAAGAGCGAGCATTTCGAGATCAATGGCTACAAGAAGCACTGTCTCGAGAATGGTTTGGATGATGTGGATTTCCTTGTGCAGAACCGTGACAAGGTAGAGGCTTGGGAAGCTAAAAACAAGTAATTATGGATGTTAACGCAAAGAGAGATAATTCTCGTATCAAGGAGATAGAAATCATGGACTGTACGCTGCGTGATGGCGAACAGACCAATGGTGTCAGTTTCCTTCCTCACGAGAAGTTGATGATAGCAAGAATGCTGTTGCACGATATCAATGTGGATCGCATTGAGGTGGCTTCAGCTCGTGTTTCGGAAGGCGAAAAGGATGCTGTCGCTCGTATTTGCCGTTATGCTAAGACCATAGGTAAACTGGATTCCGTTGAGGTACTTGGATTCGTGGATAACAATAAGAGTGTAGATTGGATTGCTGAATGTGGCGGTCATGTTATCAACCTCTTGGCAAAGGGCAGTTACAAGCACTGCACCCAGCAGCTCAAGATGTCTCCTGAGGAGCATCTTGCGCATATCAAGCAGACCATTGATTATGCCTTGAGCAAGAATTTCACTGTAAATCTCTACTTGGAGGATTGGTCGAGCGGAATGCGCGATAGTCGTGACTATCTCTTCATGATGATGGACGAACTGGTCAAGCTGCCTATCAAGCGTTTCCTTCTTCCTGATACTTTAGGAATTCTGAACCCATTGCAGTGTGTGGAGTATATGCGCCTGATGGTGCGCCGCTATCCGAATACTCACTTCGATTTCCATGCTCATAATGATTATGACTTGGCGGTGAGCAATTCTTTGGCTGCAGTACTGAGTGGGGCTAAGGGACTTCACGTTACCGTAAATGGTCTGGGTGAACGTTGTGGCAATGCGCCTTTAGCGAGCGTGCAGGTGATTCTGAAGGATATGTTTGAGGCTAAAACCAATATCAAGGAAGATCGTCTGAATGAAATCTCCCGTCTGGTAGAGGGGTATAGTGGTATTGCTGTGGCTCCGAATACTCCTGTCGTGGGTGATAATGTCTTCACCCAGGTGGCTGGTGTTCATGCTGATGGCGATAACAAGGACAAACTTTATTGCAATGATCTGGTGCCGGAACGATTCGGCAGACATCGTGAATATGCACTTGGCAAGAACTCCGGTAAGGCTAATATTGTTCAGAATCTTAATGAACTGGGTTTGGAGTTGACGCCGGAGCAGACCAAGGCGGTGACGAAACGTATTACCGAACTGGGTGATCGCAAACAGTTGGTAACTCAGGATGATCTGCCTTATATCGTGAGCGATGTGCTGAAACATTCCGCTCCAGAAGATAAGGTAAAGCTGGTAAGCTACATGGTGTCAACTTCTTATGGTTTGAAGCCTATTGCAAGTGTAAAAGTTGAAATCGATGGCAAGGAATATGAAGATCAGAGTACTGGTGATGGCCAGTATGATGCTTTCGTGAAAGCTTTACGTAATATATATAAGGTAAAGCTTGGCAAAACCTTCCCATTGCTTGACAACTATCAGGTAAGTATTCCTCCTGGCGGTCGTACAGATGCACTTGTTCAGACTGTCATCACTTGGCGTGAAGGTAATCGTATCTGGAGAACCCGTGGTTTGGATGCCGACCAGACTGAGGCTGCTATCAAGGCAACGCTGAAGATGATTAATATGTATGAGGCAGATAAGAATGACGAACAGCAAGTATCGCCTCGAAATTTAGATATGGAATAAAAACGATTAAAAAATAAATAAAATGAAATTAAACATTGCAGTTCTCGCCGGTGATGGTATCGGACCAGAGATTATGAAGCAGGGCGTAGCAGTTATGCAGGCCATTGCAGAGAAGTTCAACCACGAGTTTACTTACAACGAGGCAATCTGCGGCGCTCATGCTATCGATGAGGTAGGTGATCCATTCCCAGAGGAGACCTTCAAGACTTGTATGGATGCTGATGCTGTACTTTTCGCAGCTGTTGGTGACCCACGTTTCGACAACAATCCTACTGCCAAGGTTCGTCCTGAGCAGGGTTTGCTCGCTATGCGTAAGAAGTTGGGGCTTTTTGCTAATGTACGTCCTGTTGCAACATTTGATTGCTTGCTCCATAAGTCTCCTTTGAAAGATGAACTCTTGAAGGGTGCTGACTTTGTTGTCATTCGTGAGTTGACCGGTGGTATGTACTTCGGTGAGAAGTATCAGGATAACGACAAGGCTTATGATACAGATATCTACACACGTCCTGAGATTGAGCGCATCTTGAAGGTTGCTTTCGAGTTTGCCATGAAGCGCAATAAGCACTTGACTGTTGTTGATAAGGCAAACGTTTTGGCTTCTTCTCGTCTCTGGCGTCAGATTGCTAAGGAAATGGAACCTCAGTATCCAGAGGTTAATACCGACTATATGTTTATTGACAATGCTTCTATGCGTGTGTTGACAGAACCTACTTTCTTCGATGTCATCGTAACAGAGAATACCTTCGGTGACATCCTGACTGATGAGACCTCATGCATTACAGGTTCTATGGGTTTGCAGCCATCCAGCTCTTTGGGTGAGCATACTCCATTGTTTGAGCCTGTTCATGGTTCATGGCCACAGGCAGCTGGCAAGGATCTTGCCAACCCTGTAGCTCAGATTCTTTCTGCAGCCATGTTGCTTGAGCACTTTGGTCTGAACGAGGAAGGTGCTTTGATTCGCAAGGCTGTTGATGCATCTCTTGATGCCAATGTCCGTACACCTGAAATTCAGGTTGAGGGCGGTGCACAGTACGGTACCACTCAGGTTGGTGAGTGGATCGTAAACTGGATCAAGAATGCGTAATCTACAGATGCTATATTTATATATGATTATACTATTTTCATGGGGAATGTTTCTTACATTCCCCATTTTTATTGCTTGTTTCTTTGGCTCAAAATATCAAAAGTTTCTTAAATAAAGAAAATATCTCTCATTTTTAATATTATTTAGATTGCTATATTCGTCTATCTGAGGCTAAATGATTACTTTTGCGAATGTTTTAATAATTGCTCCTTATCTTAGAGTGATTAAATACGATTTTAATTTAGAGTTTAAACGTAAAAGTATATAGATTATGGCAGAAGCTATAGATATCCGCGAATTGAATATCCGGATTGAACAACAAAGTCATTTCGTTACCAATCTGGTAACTGGCATGAATAAAGTCATTGTAGGACAGAAGCACCTTGTTGACTGTCTTTTGATAGGCTTACTTTCAGATGGTCACATTCTCCTGGAAGGTGTGCCGGGATTGGCTAAGACCCTTGCAATTAAAACACTATCTCAATTGATAAGTGCCGATTATAGCCGCATACAGTTTACTCCAGATTTGTTGCCAGCCGATGTGATCGGTACACAGATCTATTCCCAGAAGGATGAGTCTTTTCATGTAAAGAAAGGCCCAGTCTTTGCAAACTTTGTGTTGGCTGATGAAATCAACCGTGCACCTGCTAAAGTACAGAGTGCTTTGCTGGAAGCTATGCAGGAACATCAGGTTACCATTGGCGAACAGACTTTCAAGTTGCCTAATCCTTTCCTTGTTATGGCTACTCAGAATCCTATAGAACAGGAAGGTACTTATCAGCTGCCTGAAGCGCAGGTTGACCGTTTCCTCCTAAAGGTTGTCATTGATTATCCGTCATTGGAAGAGGAAAAACTTATCATCCGTGAAAATATTCAGGGCAGTATGCCTACCGTGACTGCTGTTACTTCTGCTGATGAAATTCTCAAGGCTCGTAGCATTGTCAATGAGGTATATATTGATGAAAAGATTGAGCAGTATATTGCTGACATCGTTTTTGCTACCCGTTATCCTGACCGTTATGGACTGGCAGATTTGAAGGATATGGTTACCTTTGGTGGCAGTCCTCGTGCAAGTATCTCTTTGGCTAAGGCAGCACGAGCATACGCTTTCATCAAGCACCGCGGTTATGTGGTTCCTGAGGACGTGAGAGCTGTTGCTCATGATGTTTTGAGACATCGTATAGGTCTTTCTTATGAGGCTGAGGCAAGTGATGTAACCAGTGAAGAAATTGTAAGCAGAATTATCAACAAGGTGGAGGTTCCTTGATGGATACACAAGATCTTTTAAAGAAAGTTCGTAAGATAGAAATCAAAACCCGCGGATTGAGCCAGAATGTTTTCGCAGGTCAATATCACTCTGCTTTCAAGGGCAGGGGGATGGCTTTTGCGGAAGTAAGGGAGTATCAGTTCGGTGACGATGTGCGTGATATCGATTGGAATGTTACTGCTCGTTTTCATCGCCCGTTCGTCAAGGTTTTTGAAGAGGAACGCGAACTTACGGTCATGCTGTTGGTCGATGTGAGTGGTTCGCTGGATTTTGGTACAACCTGCCAGATGAAACGTGACTTGGCTGCAGAGATAGCTGCCACATTAGCCTTCAGTGCTATTCAGAATAATGATAAGATAGGTGTTATCTTTTTCTCGGACAAAATTGAAAAGTATATTCCTCCGAAGAAGGGAAGAAAACATATTCTTTATATCATTAGGGAAATGTTGGATTTCCATCCCGACAGCCAGCGTACTGATATCGGTGTCGCCTTGGAATATTTCACTCGTGTCATGAAGAGACATTGCACTGCGTTCCTGATTTCGGATTTCTATGATGAAAAAGATTATCAGCACAAACTGCAGATTGCCAATCAGAAACATGATGTAGTGGCCATCCAGGTTTATGATCTGAGGGCAAAGACTTTGCCGGATATCGGCTTGTTGAAGGTTAGGGATGCTGAGACTGGACATGAAATGTATATTGATACCAGTAGCAAGAAAATGAGGTTGGCTCATACTCGCAATTGGATGTATCGGGAAGAAAAACTTCGTGATACATTTGCCAAAAGTAAAGTGGACTGGACTTCCATTGCTACAAATGAAGATTTCTCTAAAGCGCTTCTCATGCTTTTCAAGCAGAGAGGATGAAGTGATTACGATGACTGAAGTATATAAATACTTAGCGAATCATATAATATTAGGTTAATGATTAAAGTTAAAAGTTTTATATTGGCAATCGCCTTGATTTGCAGTGCCTTTTCTGCTTCTGCACAAAGTGTTGAACAGAAGTTGGATTCTCTGCAACTTCTCATTGGTGAGCAGACTACTTTACATCTTACAGTGACTGCCAACCGTGGTCAGAAGATTGTAATGCCTTCTTTCAAACCTTCCCAACAGTTGATACCAGGCGTAGAGGTTGTTGGACAGAGTGAAGAAAATACTTCTGAGATTGATGGTAACCGGATACAGGTGAGTCGCAACTATACGCTTACTTCTTTTGATGAGAATGTGTATGCGATTCCTGCACTCAATGTAAAGGTAAACGGCAAGGACTTTCATGGTAATCCCTTAGCATTGAAGGTTCTTACGGTTCCTGTAGATACAGTTCATCCTAACCAGTTCTATCCTCCTAAGGACGTTCAGGACAATCCTTTCCTCTGGAGTGAATGGAGTGGAATCTTTTGGTTGAGCGTATTGATGTTATTGCTCTGTGGTGCAATGTGCTATCTCTTGCAGAGGTTAAAGCAGAATAAACCAATTCTCAAAAGTTTCCGTATAGTAAAACGAGTTCCTGCTCATGAAAAGGCTCTTAACGAAATCAACGCTATCAAGCATCAGCGCTCTGAGAATCAGGAGAATCTGAAAGAGTATTATACCCGTCTTACCAATACTTTGCGTGAGTATATCAATGGTCGCTTCGGATTTAACGCTATGGAGATGACCAGTAGCGAAATTATCGAATGTCTCCAGTCTGCTGGTGATCAGAAGATGATTGATGAATTGAGACAACTCTTCAGAACTGCCGATCTGGTAAAGTTTGCCAAGTATGAGACGCTCATCAATGAAAACGATTCTAATCTCGTTAATGCCATCAACTTTATCGACCAGACAAAGACCGACGAAAAGCCTGTAGAGGAGAAAATTGTTCCAACATTGAGTGAGAATGATAAGAAGTCTCAGAGTCAGCGCAAGGTCATCAAGTTGCTCTTATGGGCAGGCTCTTTGGCGATTGTTGCTATTTTGGTTTATATCGTCTATACAGTGGTTTCACTTGTTTAACAGTGGTTGTTGGACGATAGTTATTAATAAAACGAAAAAATGGAATTTGCAAGTAAAGGATACTTTCTGTTACTCCTGTTATTGATACCTTATATATTATGGTATTTCCTATACAGGAGAAAGAACGAGCCAACGATGCGTATGAGTGATACCAAGCAGTATCTTTATGCGCCTAAGAGTCTGCGTGTTCGTCTGATTCATCTTCCGATGTTTCTGCGCTGCGTCTCTTTTGTACTGATTGTTTGTGCAATGGCTCGTCCTCAAACCCATAATTCCTGGGACAACAAGACGGTGGAAGGTATAAATATCATGCTGGCGATGGACGTATCTACATCCATGCTTGCTGAAGACTTGAAACCTAACCGTATGGAAGCTGCCAAGGATGTTGCTCATGAATTTATCTCTGGCCGTCCTAATGACAATATCGGTTTGACGATTTTTGCCGGTGAGGCTTTTACTCAGTGTCCGATGACCACAGACCATTCGAGCCTCTTACGCCTGTTGCAAGATACTCGTACGGATATAGCTGCACGAGGTCTTATCCAGGATGGAACCGCTGTGGGAATGGGCTTGGCTAATGCAGTGAGTCGTCTGAAAGATTCGAAATCAAAGAGTAAGGTTGTCATTCTTCTGACTGATGGTAGTAATAATATGGGTGATATTTCTCCTATGACAGCTGCAGAAATTGCCAGAAGTTTGGGTATCAGAGTTTATACCATTGGTGTCGGTACTAATAAGGTTGCTCCATATCCAGTACCAGTAGCAGGTGGAATTCAATATGTGAACATTCCTGTAGAAATAGACACGAAGACTTTGAAGGATATTGCCCAGACTACCGATGGTAATTTCTATCGAGCTACCAATAACAAGGAGTTGAAGCAAATCTATCAGGATATTGATAAACTGGAGAAAACGAAGATGAACGTCAAGCATTTCGCCAAGAGATATGAGGCTTATCAGCCTTTCATTATTGCAGCGTTCTTGATCTTGCTCATGGAAATTCTTCTTAGAATCACCTGGTTGAGAAAAATTCCTTAAAAAAAAGAGGTCGAACTTCCATTTTATACATGAAGTCGATTCTTGTAGATTTAAATAGATTAGAAAATGTTACGTTTTGAAGATCCTATATTCCTCTGGTTGCTATGCATCCTTCCTGTTTTGATTTTTATCAGACTGATAGGATGGAGGAGGAGACATGCAAAGTTGAAGAAGCTGGGTGATCCTGAGCTTCTCAAACAACTGATGCCCGGTATTTCAAAATACCGTCCTACCGTGAAATTCTGTCTGATGTTATCAGCATTGGCGCTTCTGATTGTCATGTTGGCTCGTCCGCAGATGGGTAGCAAGATTTCGCATGATAAGCGCCAGGGTATTGAAACTATCATTTGTTTGGATATCTCCAACTCTATGTTGGCAGAGGATGTCGTTCCTTCCCGTCTTGACAAGAGTAAGATGCTGGTAGAAAATCTGGTTGATAATTTTACCAATGACAAGATTGGACTGATTGTTTTTGCTGGCGATGCGTTTGTACAGTTGCCTATTACCAGCGATTACGTTTCTGCCAAGATGTTCTTGCAGAATATTACCCCTGGTCTGATTCAGACACAAGGCACCAATATAGCTGATGCCGTTGATTTGGCTTCTAAAAGTTTTACCCAACAGAACAATGTTGGACGTGCTATCGTTGTGATTACTGATGGTGAAAACCATGAACCAGGTGCAACGGAGGCTGCTGCCGCTGCCAAGAAAAAAGGTATTAATGTATTTATCCTTGGTATTGGTAATACGAAAGGTGCGCCTATCCCTATGGGTGATGGCGGTTATCTGAAAGATCATTCCGGTAATACGGTTATGACTGCCCTGAATGAAAACATGTGCAAGGAATTGGCTCAGGCTGGTAGCGGACAGTATATTCATGTTGATAATACCAGCGATGCAGAGAAAACACTGAATGATGATCTGGCAAAATTGCAAAAGGGAGATACTTCTTCTGTGATATACAGTGAGTATGACGAACAGTTTCAGGCTGTTGGTATTTTAGTGATATTGCTCTTAATCATAGAAATCTGTATTTTGGAAGTGAAAAATCCTCTGTTGAGAAATGTCATGTTCTTTGGAAAGGCCTTTTCTATGGGAAAGGCTGCCAAATCATCGCAATTGGGTAAAACCAGTATCCTGCTTTTACTCTTATTGGTAAATAGTGCACTGGTATTTGCACAAAATGACAGAACCTTTATACGACAGGGTAATAAGTTATACCGTACTCAGAAATGGGCTCAGGCAGAAACCCAATATCGAAAAGCGATATCTAAAAATGCGAAGAATACCCAGGCATTGTATAATTTAGGTTGTGCCTTGATGATGCAGCAGAAGGATTCCATGGCGATGGTACAGTACCAGCATGCAGCACAGGAAGAAACCAATGTGCTGAGACGTTCCAAGAGTTATCACAACATGGGTGTTATCATGCAAAACCATCGTGAATATGCCAAGGCTATTGAATGTTATAAAATGGCTCTGAGATGTAATCCTCAGGATAATGAAACAAGATATAATCTGGCTTTGTGTAAGAAACTTCTGAAGAATCAACCTCAAAAGAATAATAAAGATAATAAGAATAATAAGAATAAGAACAAGAACAACAAAAATAAAAACAAAGACCAGAATAATAAGGACAAGAATAACGAACAAGATAAAAACAATAAGAAAAATAACGACAAGGATAAGAATAAACAGAACCAGAACGAAGAGCGTAATCAGGACAAGATGAGCAAAGACAACGCTGAGCAACTTCTGAATGCAGCTATTCAACAAGAGAAGGCAACAAAACAGAAAATGCAGAAAGCATTGTCACAGCCTAAGAGCCGCTCTTATGAGAAAAACTGGTAATAGGAATCTTATCACAGACTCTTTTTTTCAAAAAGTAAAATTATGATGTGTATAATGAAACATATTGGACGTTATGCGATATTGGTGGTGATTGCTATTTGCTGTGCTCTGAGTTCCAGAGCTCAGCATATTGTTGTATCTGCTCCATCTCATGTGTCGGCGGGTGAGAACTTCCGTCTGGCTTACACTATTAATACGCGTGATGTGGAGGAATTCCGCATGGGCGGAGTACCAGAAGGATTGGAAGTGATAGCCGGTCCTTATACTTCCCAGCAGTCCAGCTATCAGATGATTAACGGACATACCAGTTCTTCTTCTTCCGTTACTATTACTTATACTTTGTATGCTGCAAAGAATGGTTCTTATACGATAGGATCTTCTCATGCTGTAGTAAATGGTAAGAGAATTGCTTCTCGTGCTGTTAAGGTGAGTGTTTCTGGTCATGCCAGAAATTCCAATGGTGCTCCGAATATGCACGGAAGTTCCAATATGGATGATGAACCTCGTATGCGACAGGCTGGTTCTTCTATTTCTGGTAGAGATCTTTTCATCAAGGTTTCTGCCAATAAGAAAACGGTTCATGAACAGGAACCTGTCTTGTTGACCTATAAGGTATATACACAGGTTGATTTGTCTCAGTTGGAAGGTAAAATGCCAGATCTGAAGGGTTTCCATACTCAGGAGGTTGCTTTGCCTCAGCAGAAGGCTTTTCATAGTGAAATGGTCAATGGTCGTCAATATAAGTGTGTGACCTGGAGCCAGTATGTCATGTATCCGCAGATGACTGGTAAACTTGAAATTCCGTCTATTACTTTTAAGGGTCTTGTCGTTCAGCAGAATCGTAATGTGGATCCGATGGAAGCCTTCTTTAATGGTGGTTCCGGTTACGTTGAGGTACACAAGGATATCAAGGCGCCAGGCATGACTATCAATGTTTTGCCTTTGCCATCACGTCCTGCTAATTTCTCAGGAGGTGTAGGTAAGTTTAATATTTCTGCAAGTATTGACAAGAAAGAAGTAAAAGCTGGTGATCCTGTTACGATTCGTGTGGTTGTGGGTGGAGTAGGAAACCTCAAACTTCTCAAACAACCTGTCGTTACTTTGCCGAAAGATTTTGATAAATATGATGCTAAGATAACCGACAAGACTCGCCTGACCTCCAATGGTGTTGAAGGTAATATGGTATATGATTTCTTGGTTGTACCTCGTAATCAGGGTTCTTATAAGATTCCGCCTGTAGAATTTACCTACTACGATACATCTTCTAATTCATATAAAACCATCAAGACTCAGGCTTTTGATTTGACTGTGTCTAAAGGTGATGGTTCTACAGATAGTTCACAGGATTTCTCTGATCAGGCAAAGGATATTCGTGCTTTGAAATTAGGAAAGAGTAAGTTGCATGATTTGGATGATATGTTCTATGGCAGTTTTGGATATTGGACCAGTCTGCTTGTTCCGCTTATCACTTTTATTGTTTTGCTTGTTGTCTTCCGCAAACGAGCTTTGGAAAATGCAGATATCGTGAAGGTTCGTTCCAATAAGGCTAATAAGATTGCAACGAAGCGTCTGAAAAAGGCTCAGCAGTTAATGTCTCATGGTAAACAGAGTGAATTCTATGATGAAGTTTTGCGAGCTTTGTGGGGTTATGTAAGCTATAAGCTGAATATTCCTGTAGAGAAACTCTCTCGTGAGAATATCACGGAAAATTTAGAGATGCATTCTGTTAACATCTCAACGATTGATAAATTTACCCAGGCATTGGATGAGTGCGAGTTCGAGCGATATGCACCAGGTGATGCTGCTGGTAATATGAACAAGACTTTCAATTCTGCTATGACAGGAATTATGGAAATAGAAAACGCAATCAATGCTATGCGCAAGGAGCACAAGAACCGTGCAAAAGAGGACAGACAGTCCTATTCTTTCATATGGATTCTTGCATTCTTTCTCCTTACATCTGTGTCTGCTTCTGCAATAACCAAGCAGAATGCAGATGCTGAGTATCAGAAGGGGAATTATCAGCAAGCTATCAAGGATTATGAGGATCTCCTGAAAAATGGTGTTTCTTCTGATATCTATTATAATTTGGGTAATGCCTACTATCGTACGGATAATATCACAAAGTCGGTATTGGCTTTCGAGCGTGCTCATCTCCTGTCTCCTGGAGATAAAGATATTAATTTCAATCTTCAGTTTGTTCGTGGCAAGACGATTGATAAGATTACACCCGTAAGCGAGATGTTTTTCGTGACATGGTATAAGGCTTTAGTAAATTATACCAGTGTTGATAGCTGGGCAAAGACTGGTATCATAGCGATTATCATAGCTTTGGTTTTAGCATTGGTCTATCTGTTTGCTCCGCAAATCTATTTGCGCAAGATGGGCTTTTTTGGTGGTATATTCTTCTTGGTTATTTTCCTGTTCTGTAATGTCTTTGCATATCAGCAGAAAGAAGTTCTCTTAAACCGCACGGGTGCTATTGTGGTGGCACCAACTGTGAATGTGAAGAATACGCCTGCTAAATCAAGTTCTGACCAATTCGTCATTCATGAGGGAACTCGAGTTGATATTACTGACAAGTCTATGGATGACTGGCGAGGTGTTCGCCTGGCTGACGGGCGAACAGGTTGGGTAGAGACCAAACAAATAGAGGAAATATAATATGGGAGCATCTCTTTTATTAAATGCGGATTTGGCGTTGCTTCACTTCTTTAATGGAAGTGGTAATATGCTGTTGGACCAGATAGTCTGGCTACTTTCTTCCGGATTGACCTGGGTTCCTCTTTATCTGGCTTTGTTTTATATTGTTATGAGAAACAATGAAACAATGTCTCAGATAGGATTGGTAGTTGTGATGGCTATTCTATGTATCTTCTTTTCCGACGGATTAGTAGATGGTATTATCAAACCATTAGTTGCCCGTTGGAGACCAAGTAATGATCCTGTTATCAAATATACCATAGAGGTAGTCAACAATATGCGCCTGAAAGATTTCAGCTTCTGTTCTGCCCATGCAGCGAACACCATGTCATTAGCTGTATTTTTCTCTCTCTTGATACGTAGTCGTCTGATGACTTTCACGTTGGTCTTCTGGTCATTGTTGAACTGTTGGACTCGCCTTTATTTAGGTGTACATTATCCTTCAGACATTCTCTGTGGACTGGTATTGGGAGTTGTAGTTGGTATATTGGTTTACCTGCTGTATTATCGTTTGTACTATAAGATTTCTCCGAAGATTAAGTACATTTCCAATCAATATACAAGTACGGGCTATGCGCATGATGATTTGGATTATGTGATGGGTGTTATTATGTTCATCCTCGTCTATGTGCTTTTGCGTGCTTGTATCATGATGAGTGGATTTTAATGTGATGTGAGAAATGGTGATTGTTATATAAAGAATAAATTGAAAATGGATACAAAACATATAAAAATTAGTGATTACAATTATAGTTTGCCAGATGAGCGAATCGCCAAGTTTCCTATTGCTCAGAGAGACCATTCTAAACTGTTGGTCTATAAGCATGGAGAGGTAAGTGATGATGTCTTTTATCATCTTCCGGATTATCTTCCTAAGGGAGCTTTGATGATATTTAATAATACTAAGGTGATTCAGGCACGTATGCACTTCAGAAAGGAAACTGGTGCATTGATTGAAGTCTTCTTGATGGAACCTGCTGCTCCTACCGATTATGAATTGATGTTCCAGACTGCTGGTCACTGTTCCTGGTTGTGTATGGTGGGTAATCTGAAAAAATGGAAAGCTGGTACCCTGAAACGCGAATTTGAAATCAAATGTCCATCGCACACTCTTTCGTGAACGCTGCGAAGGGGTGAGGCTGGTGCTGACGGGAACGCTGCTCCTTTAGCTGTAGGTGGTGGAACTAATTATTGGATAGACTTTGATTGGGATAATGAAAACATCTCTTTTGCTGAGATTCTCGAGGCAGTCGGTGAATTGCCGATTCCTCCTTATCTGAATCGCGAAACTCAGGAGAGTGACAAGACTACCTATCAGACGGTTTATTCTAAAATCAAGGGTAGTGTAGCTGCTCCTACGGCTGGTCTTCATTTTACAGATGCAGTCTTGGCAGATCTGGATGCCCATGGTATAGACAGGGAAGAAGTGACTCTTCATGTTGGTGCTGGTACATTCAAACCGGTCAAGAGTTTGGAGATTGAGGGGCATCAGATGCATACGGAGTATATCGTTGTTCATCGTCGTAGCTTGGAAAAACTGCTTCACCATGATTGTCAGGTGATAGCTGTGGGTACTACCAGTGTTCGTACGATTGAAAGTCTTTATTATATGGGTGTTCATCTGTTGAAACATCCAGAGGCCAATGAAGAGGATTTGCATGTGAATCAGTGGGATCCTTATGATGATGGTCGTGATGGTGGTCTTGTAGATGATATTACTCCGATGCAGGCTATTCTGGCTATCGTAGATTATTTGGATAAGAATGGATTGGAGGCCCTGCATTCCAGTACACAGATTATTATAGCTCCAGGATATACCTATAAGATTGTGAAGATGCTGGTTACTAATTTCCATCAGCCACAGAGTACTCTCTTGTTGTTGGTCAGCGCCTTCCTGCATGGTGATTGGCGGCAAGTATATGATTATGCTTTAAGTCACGATTTCCGCTTCTTGAGTTATGGAGATTCTTCTTTGCTGATTCCATAAGGGGTAGTCAAGTATTCAAAGACTCAGTTGAGTTGATAATAAATAATAAAAGGTGAACGAGAATTATTCTCATTCACCTTTTATTATTTATAGGAATCGATAGGATAGAATCTCTATTTTATTTATTATAGAAATCTATGATATTAAATCTATGCATGATTGGAATCTACTTTTTAGTAGCTTCTTGCGATGATGACACGAGCCACAGCAGGCTTGCCGCTTACCATATCCACACCAGGTGTCTGCTCATAAGCGAATGGCACGCAGCGGATAGTAGCCTGTGTTTCCTCCTTGATCTTTGCCTCGGTCTCGGCTGTACCATCCCAGTGGCAGAGGAAGAAACCGCCATTCTTCACGCGCTCCTTGAACTCCTCGTAGTTGTCGCACTCATAAACGTGAGCATCACGATAAGCACGAGCCTTTTCGAAGATGTTCTTCTGAATGTCTTCCAGCATATCCTTTACGCGCTCTACGATACCATCGAAGCTTACATTCTCCTTCTCGAGTGTATCACGGCGCATAATCTCGATGGTGTTGTTCTCCAAGTCACGACCACCCATAGCGAGACGCACAGGAACACCCTTCAACTCGTAGTCAGCAAACTTGAATCCTGGACGCTTAGCAGTATTGTCATCATATTTCACTGAGATGCCCAGCTCGCGGAGTTGGTCGATAACAGGCTGCAACTTAGCTGTAATCTGAGCCAACTGCTCCTCGCCCTTGTTGATAGGGATGATAACCACCTGGATAGGAGCTAACTTTGGAGGCAATACCAAACCATTATCGTCGCTATGAACCATGATGAGGGCACCCATCAGTCGGGTAGAAACACCCCAAGAAGTAGCCCATACATACTCAGGCTTATTTTCCTTGTTCAAATAAGTAACATCGAAGCTCTTGGCGAAGTTCTGACCCAAGAAGTGGGAAGTACCGCTCTGGAGAGCCTTGCCATCCTGCATCATAGCCTCAATGGTATATGTGTTCAAAGCACCAGCGAAACGCTCAGTCTCAGACTTTACACCCTGTAATACTGGAACACCCATGTAGTTTTCTGCAAAGTCAGCATAAACCTTCAGCATCTCCTGAGCCTTTGCCTCTGCCTCTTCCTTAGTAGCATGAGCGGTATGACCCTCTTGCCAAAGGAACTCTGATGTACGGAGGAAAGGACGAGTACGCATCTCCCAACGCATGACATTACACCACTGGTTGCAGAGGATAGGGAGGTCACGCCAAGAATGAATCCAGTTCTTGTATGTGTTCCAGATAATAGTCTCTGATGTAGGGCGGATAATCAATTCCTCATCGAGCTTTGCATTAGGATCTACCTCTACCTCAGTACCATCTTCCGTAGAACGGAGGCGATAGTGAGTAACTACGGCACACTCCTTGGCAAAACCTGCTACGTGCTCAGCCTCACGAGAGAAGAAACTCTTCGGAATGAGGAGAGGGAAGTATGCATTCTGTACACCTGTCTGCTTAAACATCTTGTCGAGCTGCTGCTGCATCTTCTCCCAGATAGCGTAACCGTATGGTTTGATAATCATACAACCACG
>ERZ1023839.271-NODE-271-length-15677-cov-8.473307_pt1 | contig 15677 bp, 16 predicted proteins | sample MGYA00380383_ERZ1023839 | MGnify/ENA primary metagenome ERZ1023839 (study PRJEB33179, sample SAMN07449065) | human gut metagenome | biome: Human-gut; feature: Human associated habitat; material: Faeces | host: Homo sapiens | place: India:Kasaragod | collected... | reverse complement strand
CTCTATACAATATCCTTTAGTAATAAAATGATTAAATATTTTATTTATCAAAATAATACCACTATATTTTTTATTACATCTAATATCCTTATCAATAATCTTTTTAATCCTATCAATAATAACACTTCTATCTATATTTATAATATTATTATTAATAATATCATTATCAACGCCATATCTTTCAAGTTCTTTTCTTATTTTATAATCACCCATCATCGTAAAATTAATTTTATCATTAATAAAAGCTTTAGTAAATCTATCATCATCTAAATATTTATACCAAATAAGTTTATCTATAGCCATATCAATATAATAACTATTATCACATTTCTTAGACAAATAATCTCTTACTTCTTTAATACTACGCAATCTAATACTAATATATTTAATAGCCATATTACATAAAGACATAATATCATTATCACTTTTAAGCTTATTATACAAAGTAGTATCTATTTCTTTTTTTAATAAAAGTTCATTATCTGTAATAACATTCTCATCTAATGTTAATACTTCACCATTAGATAAATAAACATTATAAATATTATTTTTAACAAGTTCATATCTATCTATCTTCATAAAACCTCCGTAAGAAAAAAGAAAGTATTATTTATTTTCACTTTCTTTAAATTTTCTTTTTTGTTCAAGCATATACATTGTAATATTATCATCTATCTCTGACAAAGCCCTAGAATCAATATTAGATAATACTACTTCCTCTTTAACAGTATCAATAATTACCTTACCCCATAAAATGCCGTTTTTAATAGTCAAATCATTAAACATTTCTGGAGTAATCATTCTAAAGAAATAACCAAATATTAATCTCTTAGTAACCACTATTAATCTCTTATTAGTTAAAACTATGATATTAGTATTTATAATTTCATAACTTTGATAATTCTTTTGTGCTGCAAAAACGTATTTAACTTCTTCATCAGCATCAATAAATTTAGCAGCTATTTTAGCATGACTTTTAAGTCTAAAAGCAATAGTAAGAGGATATTTTCTTTTAAATTTTTTTACTTCTTCATAAATCTTATTCTGCATCTTCATTTACCACAAAGTTTTCTTTTACAAAATCTACAAATTTATCTTTATCAACATATCCACCGATAGAGTCAATAACAGAATCACCTAACATAAATAATGTAGTTGGAGTTCCCCATTGATTCTTCTTCAAGTAAGCATTAGATTGAGCTAAATTATTATACTCTTCTTCAGATAAATTTGTAAGATTAATATAATTAATAGGTAAATTATATTCATCTGCAACTTCCTTAAGTATAGGTTCATACATTTCGCAATAACCACAACCATCTTTAACTATAACTACTAAGAAAGGTTCATTAGAATCAATCTTTTCTAAATAATTAGAATAAGTAATCTCGTTAAATCCAGCATCACCTTCCAAAGCTACAGGAAGTTCAATATCTACTTTACTATCCTTATTACCGGTAACAATAGCAGCTACTATAAGTAATACTACTACCAAAGCAATAAGTATAATATCCTTTTGTTTAGCAGTTAAAGAAAATTTACTCTTACTACTAGTCTTTTCATGTACTTTTTCTTTCTCTTTCTTTTCAAATTTAGGAACTTCAATTTCAGATACTTCTTTTTTTACATCCTTTTTAGCCTCAACCTTTTTATTATTTGCTTTCTTAGCCTCTACCTTCTTATTTTCACTTTTAGCAACTACTTTAGTATCCTTTTTTACATCTTTATTAGAAGTAACTTTCTTACTATTAGTACTAGCTTTAGTTGTATTCTTTTTGTTTTTACTCTTTGAATTTTGATTTGCCATAATTCATATACCTCCTAAAAATAAGTTTACACTCAAACATCAAAAAAATCAAGTCTTTATATATCTTTTATACCTATTTTTAGACATTTTAAACAAAATGGTTGTTTTTTTAAATTTTTTTCATTTTTACTATTGACAAAACAAGGAACTTCGCTTATTATATTAATCACCAGTTCGATTTAGGCGAATTGGTGCTAGTATCACACTAGCCAACCCCTTTTTATTCTTTTTGGGAGACTGTTCCTTAGGGGGTCAGTCTCTTGTTTTTTTTATCCAAAAATAAAAAGTCTCACTAATCATATGAGACTCTTTTTTATTTTATATAAACAACTTATTTGTTTTGGTAATTAGAACCACTAAGTTGGTTTTGTCCTAATTGAACTAATCTCTTAGTAATTTCTCCACCAACTGAACCATTAGCTCTAGAAGTTGAATCAGGTCCTAAGTTAACACCAAATTCGTTAGCTATTTCATATTTCATTCTATCGATAGCTTGTTTAGCTCCTGGAACTACCATTTTGTTATTATTACTATTACTCATTATCATTTCACCTCCTACACTAATAGGTTGTGAAATATTGTAAATTTCATACTAACAAATTAATGGTAATTTTTACTATATATCAAATTTATTATAATTATTAGTAATCTTTATTACTTCCATATTATTAATAGCTTCTTCAATTAACTTATCATAATCAAAACTATTTTCATATTCTATAGATAATTTCAAACTAGGATTAATAACTGGATGTTTAGGAACAAAAATAGTACAACAATCTTCATAAGGAAGTATTGAAGTTTCATAAGTATCAATCTTTCTAGCAATATCCATAATTTCTATCTTATCAAGACAAGCAACAGGTCTAATAACAACTTTATTAGTAACATTATTAATAACATTCATACTAGTCAAAGTTTGACTAGCAACTTGTCCAACACTTTCACCATTTATAAGACATAAATAAGAATTATTTTCCATAATTTTAGTGGCTATTCTATACATCATTCTTCTCATAATGGTTATCATATATGTAGGGACGATATTTTTATATATTGCCTCTTGAATATCCGTAAATTTTATTACATATAAAGTAATATCCGGATTATATTTAGTAAGTTTTTCCACAAGACGCTTAACTTTATTTTTAGCCATCTCACTAGTATGTGGTGGTGACTCAAAATAAACACAATCAACCTTGATTCCCCTCTTCATAGCAAGATATCCCGCTACTGGGGAATCAATTCCTCCTGATAACATAAGAAGACCGCGTCCTGCTACTCCGGCTGGATAGCCACCAGGACCAGAAACTTCTTTATGATATATATATGTATAATCCTCTCTTATTTCAATTTTTAATAAATAATCAGGATTATGAACATCTACACTTATATTAGGAATATTTTTAAGTATTAAAGCACCAATTCTTCTAGAAAAATCCATACTTTGTATTGGAAATGATTTATCTGCTCTATCAGTTTCTACTTTAAATGTTCTAAAATCATTTTCCCTAGCTACCTCTAAAACATTATCTTCTATTTCACTAATATTAGTATTAACTCTAGTAGCAATAACTATACTATGAATACCAAATATATTTCTAAGAATATTAACAATTTCCATAACATCATCATCAGTCTCAATAAACATACGTACTCTATTCTTAACAATATTAACATTATATCCTTCTAATGCTTTTTTAATATTATTATATAAAACATTAATAAAATACTTACGATTATCCCCTTTAGTAGTAAGTTCTCCATACTTAATTAATATAACCTTCATTTATAACCACCCTATCCTATATTTCTACATTCACTTGGAGACTCCACAAATATAAAGGAATTACCATTCTTAGCAACATGCCCACATATCGTACTTTTTTCATTTTGTGGATCCTTAGCATCCTCTAAAGTTAAATATCCTTCATCTATAAGAGTCGGCACACTAACCTGAGTAAAATCATTTTTATGCTTATCAGCATATAATTCACCAGCAGATATAATAATATTAATAACCTGTTCTCTTTGTTTAGCCTTACTTCTCTCTACTGAAGAAGTAATACTAGGTATAGCTATTGACATAATAACCACTAAAATAACCAATACCGCAAGAAGTTCTATCAAAGTAAATCCCTTATTATTCATTTTTTTCATTTGCATCACCTACACATAGTATAAAGTATTTTTATCTTTATATCAATACTTTTTTAACACATTTATAAATCATTTTCTTATTTTTACATACAATATTTTGGTTACTTATTTATAAATGATAAACTTATATTACTTTTAGTAGAAACTAGAAGTCATAACAATTATTTAAAAAATAGAATTACTTATCATAGTAACTCTATTTTATTTTTTCTTTTAACTCACTAAGAATATTAATAGCTTCCATAGGAGTAATATTAAGAACATCAATCTTTTTAATTTCTTCCTCTACTTCACTCTTTTTCTCTTCAAAGTCAAGAGGTAAACTATATTGAAAAGAATCATCATTCTTTTTCTTCTTTTTACTAGTAGAGTTATCATTCTTACTTTCATATTCCTTTAATATAACATTAGCTCTATCAATAACCTCACTAGGAAGACCAGCTAACATAGCAACATTAATACCATAACTTTTATCTACCGAACCATCTTTAACTTTATGTAAGAAAGTAATATTACCACCATCTTCTATAGCGGATACATGCTTATTTTTTAAATTAGGAAGAGTCTTCTCCATATCAGTAAGTTCATGATAATGTGTAGAAAAAAGTGTCTTACATTTAATTCTTTTAGCAATATATTCTAATATAGCTTCAGCTAAACTCATACCATCATAAGTAGCAGTACCACGTCCAAGTTCATCAAATAAAATTAAACTATTTTTAGTAGCACCTTTAATAGCTCTTGATGCTTCCATCATCTCAACCATAAAAGTAGATTCCCCACTTACCAAATCATCACTTGCTCCAATTCTTGTAAATATCTTATCAAATACTGGTAAATTAGCCTCATTAGCGGGAACAAAACAACCAATTTGTGCCATAATAGCAATAATACCAAGTTGTCTCATATAAGTACTTTTACCAGCCATATTAGGACCAGTAATAAGAATTATATCAGTATTATTATCCATAATAATATCATTAGGAACATACTCACTATCACGAAGAACCTTCTCTACAACAGGATGACGAGAAGAAATAATCCTAATCTCATTATTACTATTTAAAGTAGGTCTCGTATAATTATACTTCTCACTAACATAAGCAAAAGACTGTAAAACATCAATCTCACTAATAACCTTAGCATCCTTTTGCAAAATATTAATATACTTCTTACATTCATCCCTTATACCAATAAATAAATTATATTCCAAATTAATAATCTTATCCTCACTAGATAAAATCAAATCTTCTTTCTCTTTAAGTATTGGATTAATAAATCTCTCACAATTAGCAAGTGTCTGTTTTCTAGTATAACCCATATCATCAGTAATCATAGATAAGTAAGAATTACTAACCTCAATATAATAACCAAATACCTTATTAAATCCAACTTTAAGACCTTTAATACCAGTTCTTTCTCTCTCTTCTCTCTCAAAGTTACTAATAAAATCTTTACCACCCTTACTTAAATTCTTAAGTTCATCAAGTTCTTTAGAATAACCACTTTTAATAAGAAATCCTTCCTTAAGACCAACAGGAGCATCCTCATTAATAGAACTATCAAGTAAATTATAAAGTTCACTAAGCGGTTCAATATCATCATAAAAACCAATAGTATTAATCTTTTCCTTTATACTAGGAAGTACCTCTAAAGAAGTCTTAAGTTGTAGTAAATCTTTCCCATTAGCAGAACCAAAAGCAATTCTACCACAAAGTCTTTCCAAATCATATACAGAATATAAATCATTTCTAAGTTCATCAGTTAAAATAAATTCATCAAGTAACTTAGAAACAACATCATATCTCCTATTTATCATATCCATATCTACTAAAGGATTCTCAATAAAATATTTAAGTCTTCTACTTCCCATAGCGGTCTTAGTATTATCAAGAAGCCAAAGTAAAGAATACATTCTCTCTTTAGTTCTAAGACATTCAGTAAGTTCTAAATTTCTCTTAGTATGAATATCCATAATCAAAGTAGCATCTTCTTTTTTAATAATAACCTTTTGAAAATGAGATAATTCCCTTTTCTGTTCATAACTTAAATAATAAAGTAATAACTTAATAGATTTAATAATCCTCTCATCACTAATATCACTATAAATATCACTATACATATCATCTAAATAATTATCTACTATTGTTGCAGGTATCTTTTCATTTTTAATTTTAGCTAAAGTATTCCTATCAAATTCCTTATTAACAATAATCTCTTTAATTTCTAAAGATAACAATTTATATATAATATCCAAAGAATTACCAAGAAGCATAGAGTAAACTTCTCCTGTAGTAATATCTGAATAAGTAAGTGCATATCCATATCCAAAATCATATAAACTACCAATATAATTATTTTCTTTTTCATTTAAAGAATTAGCATTAATAATAGTACCAGATGATATAACCTCTACTATATCCCTCTTTACTATTCCTTTAGCACTTTTAGGATCCTCAAGCTGCTCACAAATAGCCACCTTAAAACCTTTTTTAATAAGTTTATCAATATATATTTCCGCTGCATGATGAGGTATACCACACATAGGAACCTTCTCTTCAAGTCCTGCACTCTTACCAGTTAAAGTAAGCTCCAAAGCATGTGAAACAATTTCAGCATCCTCAAAAAACATCTCATAAAAGTCCCCTAATCTATATAAAATAATAGTATCTTCATATTTATCTTTAAGTTCAACATAATGTCTCATCATAGGAGATAACTTCTCTCTATCAACTTCATTTCTCTTCATTTTTTATACCTTCTTCGTCCCTTTATTATACCATATAAAATACCAATTTCACAATACAAAAAGACAAATTATTCCATTTGCCTTTTTATCCATTCCATTATTAACATAACAATATAATTAATCTCGTTATTAGATAATTCTCTATTCTTCGGAATACCATGCCATTTAAATAAACATCCCCTGCAGCAGCACCCTGTAGCATGTTGTGCAATAAATACCGGATGTCCCCTCATAGGAGTCTGCTTTCCATCATTCTTAATATCAATTGGAGCAAGTCTCTTCAAAATAATATCATAAGCATGATCCTTTATAATATTCATTCCTTTATCTTTAATATAATTTTTATCCTTATCTTTAAGATAAAAACTATTCCTAAAAGTACTCTTACTAAGACTATTAAGCTTATCGTTTATTATTTCATATCTCTTATCCATAAAGTATATGATTATACTATAGATCCACCACCATCTATAGCAATAAATTGACCTTCAATATAACTAGAAGCATCACTAGATAAATATAAAATAGTACCATTAACTTCACCATGTCTACCAGGTCTACTAGAAGGATTTAAAGCATTATATCCACGTAAGAATTCTTCAGATTTAAATAAAGTATTCTCAGTCATACCAGTTTCAAATAAACCTGGTCCAATAGCATTAACAGTAATGTTATATCTAGCATAACTACAAGCCATACCCTTAGTAAGACCAATAACAGCAGCTTTAGAAGCATTATAAGAATGCCTAATAAACATATCATTCTTATCAGCCACTATAGCATTAACTGAAGAAACATTAACAATTTTACCATACATTCTTTCCTTCATACCAGGAATAACATATTTACACATCAAATAAATACCTTTAACATTAGTATTAAAAGATTTATCCCAATCTTCTTCTTCTAAAGTATCAACTCCACCACGTACAGCAACACCAGCATCATTAAGTAATATATCAATATGATCAAAAGCACTTAGTACCTCATCTACAGCCTTTTTAACACTATTCTCCTTAGTAACATCGCATTCTATACAAATAGCACGTCTTCCTATTTTTTCTATTTCCTTTTTTACATCTTCTAACTTATCTACTCTTCTAGCAAGAAGAGCTACATCTGCCCCCATTTCTGCATAAGCAATAGCGGCCTCTTTTCCTATACCACTACTAGCACCGGTTACAACAGCAACCTTACCAGTTAAATCAAATAAATTTTTCATTTCATACCTCCATATCATAAAAAATTATATCATATTTACGATTAAAAATCTATAAATAAAATACAAATATACAAAGAAAAAAAGCACTTATGTGCTTATAAAGTAATTTCTCCTAAACGTATCAATTCTACTACTGCCTGAGCTCTTCCTTTAACTGATAACTTTTGCATAGTATTAGATATATGGTTTCTAACAGTCTTTTCACTTATCCCCAATATCTCTGCTATATCATGAGTAGTTTTATTTTCTACTAATAACGAAAAAACTTCTTTTTCTCTTTTGGTTAATATACCTTTACTCATAAATACCTCACTTCCATAAGGGTGGTTATGTTTATTCATATTATTCTATTCAAAAACATAAATAAAGTGAGGTATATTAGCCCCTATTTATTAAATTTTACTGATATATACATCTTATCATCAAATTCCTTTTGTACTAGTCTCATTATATTATTAGCAGTAGTAGCACTATTATCATCAGAATCAAGTACCACTCTAACATTATCTCCATCTATTTTAACAAAATTTTCACAAGAACAACTATCTTTAATCTTAGATTCTAAAGTTTCTTCTTTTGAAGAATTTTTATTAATAAGCTTTAATTCTTCAAATACTTCATTTTTTTCTTTAGTACTAACTTCACTATTAGTTAGTTTTTCTTTTAAACCATTAATCTTTTTTTTAACTTCATTCTCATCTTCCACCTTCAAAGCAGAAATCACTGATGACTCTTCTACATTAACAGTACTCTTATCAACCTTTTCATTCTCTAATTTACTATCAAAAATTTCACTAGGCATAGTAACATAATAAATTGATAGTACCAATACTAAACTAAATAACGTTAAAAACCACAAATTCTTCTTATTAATCATATTATTCCTCTTTTCTATTAAATTATATTTAATAAATAAAATAATATGATTAAATTAACTCATTTCTTGATGAGCTATAATCTCATCAGGTAATAAAAAGCCTATAGTCTTTTTATCAAACATTTATCTACCACTTTATATAATATTAAAACTGTCGCAAAATTTGCGACAGTAACTTATTTTTAATTAAAATATCATTATTTATCATTCTTTTTATCATGATTCCAAATAATATTAGTTTTAAGTACTAATAATATAGTCAAAACCAATAATATAATATATATAATAATACCATATATATTAGTACCAAGTACTCTATTACCAATAGCATATAATATAGAAGCAATAGCAAATAAAATATCAACTAAATATATAACTAAAACAGTTTTAGTTTGTGATAATCTAAGTCTAAGTAACTGATGATGTAAATGATTTTTATCAGGTTCACCTAATGGTTTATGGTTTATTAATCTTCTTAGTATAGCAAATAGTGTATCCATTATTGGTATAGCTAATAGTAGCATGGGAACAATAAATGAAGTAAGAGTAATATTTTTAAATCCTAATAATGCTATTACAGCAATAATATAACCTAAAAACATACTACCAGAATCACCCATAAAAATTTTAGCAGGATGAAAATTATGTACTAAAAATCCAAGAGTACTACCAAGCATAATAAATGTTAAAGTAGTATCCAAACCACCAGCATTATTAAGAAGCATTGCTATTATTCCTACTGTTAAGAAATATATACTACTTATTCCTGATGCTAGTCCATCTAATCCATCTATTAAATTAATACAATTAATAATAGCCACAATAAATAATATAGTTATAGGATAAGAAAGTATCCCAAAATTCAAATACAATCCAAAAGCAGATATATCCTTTAATAATATTCCACCATATAAAGGTATAATAGCAGCTCCAGCAATTTGTCCTAATAACTTATATTTAGCAGGTACAGGTTTAATATCATCAAAAATACCAGTAACCAAAATAATAAAACTACCAATAAGTACAGCATTCATTTGTATAGAATGTTGACCAAATAACATATAACCAATTAAAAATCCAGCGTATATACCAAGGCCACCCAATCTAGGTATAGGTACAGTATGAACCTTTCTAGCGTTAGGAATATCCATTGCCCCAATAAATTCAGCCATCTTTTTAACAACAGGTATAAATAAAGCAGTTATTATAAACGTTGTTAATACAATCAATATTACATCATTAATTTCCATTATCACTACAACTCCTTAAATAAACATTACATTTATATTATATAACATATTTAATATTTTATCAATTATAATTAATTATTATCTAATAAGTATTTTTATATCATAAAAAGATAACACTATTTTTTAACAGTGTTATCTTTATAATAATCAGAAGATAAAATATCAGAACTATATTCTAATTTATCTTTGTATTCTTTAGTGACTGTTTTAACTTCTTTTCCATCAAAATAAGTATAATCCTTAAATATAACATATTCTTCATTAGTATCCAAAGCATCATAACCAGAATATAAATAATTATTCTTAATACCAAACAAATTAATAACTGTGGGTAATATATTTATCGAACTAGTAATAGTATCAATTTGATTACTATTCATCTCATGATCATATATATAAAATATAGTTTTATTAAGTTTTTCAGTTTCATCATCTCTAATAACTAATTTATTAGGATGATCGGTAAATGCCACTATTATAGTATCATCAAGTAAATTATCATTTTTAAGTTTTTCCAATAATAGTTTAAACATATTATCCGTTTCTCTAGCAGCACTATATGCACATAATAACTCTTCTTTATCTAATTCTGGATATATAGTTTTTATATCAGACAAATTAGTTTGACATTCAATTTTATTATAAGTATATGGAGAATGTGGTGAATAAGTTATTATAAAACTCATAAATTTATTATCAGAAATAATTTTATCATAACCATCCTTAATTATATAACTATCCAAATCCAAGTTATCATCAGAAATCCCCATATCAACGTAATTATGATATTTCTCATATCCTAAACTTATGTGCATATTCTCCCTATTATATATTCCGCCACCAGATCTATGAAAAGAATTAACAGTATAACCTTCATTCTTAAATAAATTAGCGATTGAATATGAATAACTATTATTTACATATGCATAATTAGGAGATAACTTATTAATTACTGGATACATACCAGTATTAGCAATAAATTCAGTATTAGCAGTATCACCAGTAACATATCCCGGAGAATAATGATTATTAAAGTTAAAACCATGTTGCATCATCATATACATAGTAGGAGTAACATTCTCATTAACTAACCAATCATCCATACTTTCCATCATAACAAATATAAGATTCTTATCTTTAAAAATACCAGTATATTCATTATTATCTTCTTTATAATTCTCATCAATATAATTATTTACAAACAATCTAGCCTCAATACCATTATCTTTTTTGATAAAAGAATTATAGAAATCTTTAATTAAATATTCATATATACCACATATTTTAATAAGTCTAGTAGGACTATTCCAATTCTGATAATAATTAGAATCATTACTAATTACATTATTAGAATTCCATCCATCATTAACACTATTTAAATTATTATTTATATATATTCTCCTTACTCCAAACAAAACTATTATCATAATAACTAAAATCAAACTTTGTATAGATTTAAATTTATATGTTCTTTTAGTCCTAGTTTTATATACAAGTAATATCATATCAATAGAAGTAAGTGTAAACAAAATAATCTTTAAATTAATAAATTTAAAAACAGAATCTATAAATGAAAAGCCATCACCAGAAAGAACCAAATCCTTCCAAGAAAAAACAGAATAAAAATACGAGTACATAAAATAATTAGCAAGTGATATCAATAATAATAATATATTAAAAATACAAGCTATTACTTTTCTGGCCTTAGGTTTTAATACATATAAAAATATAAAAAACAATAAAATCCAAACAATATTAAATACCACCAAATTATTTATCAAATAATTACTAATATCAAAACTTCTAGTCAATAAATATTGATTAAATGCATCAATAAATAGTAAATATATCCCTTCATATACAAAAAACATCACAGTTTTAAAATATCTTGTATTTTTAATTTTAATAATCATAATTAACTAATCCCCCAAAAACATATTTTAATTTTTTATTGCAAAATTATAAGCATCTTTTACCATATCTTCTAGTTCATAAGTACTACTCCATCCCAATCTATTTTTAGCATAACTAGCATCAGCATAACATGATGCTACATCACCTTTTCTTCTTGAAACTATTTTATATGGTACTTTTACTTTATTCACCTTTTCAAATGTTTTTACTATTTCAAGAACACTGTAACCATGTCCTGTTCCTATATTAAATGCATCTATTCCTTCATTTTTAAAAGTCCATTCTATTGCTTTTATATGAGCTTTAGCCAGATCCACTACATGAATATAATCTCTAACACCAGTCCCATCTATAGTATCATAATCATCTCCATAAACTGATAATTCTTTTAATTCTCCAGTTGCTACTTTTACAATATAAGGCATTAAATTATTTGGAATATCATTTGGATTTTCTCCAATTAGACCTGATGGATGAGCCCCTATAGGATTAAAATATCTAAGAAGTGCTACATTCCATTTATTATCTGATATATGAAGATCATTTAGTATTTTTTCATTAACTATTTTTGTTTCTCCATATGGGTTGGTAGCATGTTTTATTTCTAAATTTTCTATTATTGGTAATATTTCTGGTATTCCATATACAGTTGCACTAGATGAAAATACTATATTTTTTACATTATGTTTACTCATTGTTTCACATAATGACAATGTACTTACGATATTATTTCTATAATACATAAGTGGTTTTTCTACTGATTCTCCTACTGCTTTATAACCAGCAAAGTGAATAGCAGCGCTTATATCATGATTTGTAAATATTTCTTCTAATAATTTTTTATCACATACGTCTCCTTTATAGAATGTGAAATCTTTTCCTGTTATTTTTTTTATTTTATCTACTACTTCTATTTTAGAATTATATAAATTATCTATTACTACTACTTCATATCCAGAATTTAGTAGTTCTACTACAGTATGGCTACCTATATAACCAGTACCACCAGTTACTAATATTTTCATACTTCCTCCTTATCTATACTTATTTATAATAGCATCTACTATATATTTACTAGCAAATCCATCACCATATGGATTAGAAGCTTTACTCATTTTGTTATATTCCTCTTTATCATCTAATAATCTTTTAGTTTCTCTATATATAATATCTTCATCAGTTCCTACTAATTTTAATGTACCTGCTTCTATTCCTTCAGGTCTTTCAGTAGTATCTCTTAATACTAATACAGGTTTCCCAAGTGATGGAGCTTCTTCTTGAATACCACCAGAATCAGTAAGAATAATATAACTTTTATTTTGAAAATTATGAAAATCAATTACTTCTAAAGGCTCAATTAGTCTTACTCTATCAATTCCTTCAAATACCTCATTTGCTACTTCTCTTACTTTTGGATTTAAGTGTATTGGATATACAACTTTAACATCTGGATACTCTTCAACAATTCTTTTTACTGCTCTAAATATATGTCTCATTGGTTCTCCTAGATTCTCTCTTCTATGAGCTGTTAATAGTATTAATCTATCATTACCTACCCAATTAAATATCTCATTATTATAATCATCTATAACTGTAGTTTTCATAGCATCAATAGCAGTATTACCTGTTACATATATTTTATCTTCAGATATATTTTCTTCTAATAAATTATGTTTACTCACTTCAGTAGGAGCAAAATACATATCAGTCATTCTATCTACCATTTGCCTATTCATCTCTTCTGGAAATGGTGAATACTTATTCCATGTTCTAAGTCCTGCTTCTACATGACCAATATCAACCTGATTATAAAATGCTGCTAATGCACCTGCAAAAGTAGTAGTAGTATCACCATGAACTAATATAATATTAGGTTTTTCCTTCTTTATTATTTCTTCTAAGCCTAATAGTACTCTTGATGTTATTTCAGATAATGTTTGTCCTTGTTTCATAATATTTAAATCATAATTAGGTTTAATATCAAATACATCTAATACTTGATCTAACATCTCTCTATGTTGAGCAGTTACACATACTATACTTTCTATTTCTTCTCTATTATCTAACTCTTTAACAAGAGGAGCCATCTTAATGGCTTCTGGTCTTGTTCCAAATATAGTCATTACTTTAATCATTTTCATTTCTCCTTTTTAATTTTAATATTACTTAACTCATATATATTATATCCCATAACAACCATTAAAGGTACCATAAGAGGCAAGAAGTATCTAGGAGAAACTTCAACCAATAAATGAGATAATAATAATCCTATTTCTATAATAATTATAAAGATTAACATATCTGGTATTGTTTTCTTTCTATATAACCTAATTATAAATATATTACTTACTAATAATAGTAAATAATAACTATCAATAAATCTTTTAAACAATTTATTAATACATTTATTACCATTACTCATAGAATTAATAAAAACCTTATAAGAATATGAATGCACACTATCCGTCAATACTTTTAATTTATTTTTAAATAATACCAATATTGTTTTTATATCATAACTTTCATAATTATTAATAGCCTCATTTTTAAAATATGTATGAATTTTATTAGTAGAAAAATCATTATCATCTTCATGAAACATTTCAGTTAATCTTTCTGATTCAAACCAAGCACCATTACTACTCAAATTAGAGCCAACATAAAGGCTCCAGCCACCAGAAGAATCCGCTACATCTATTCCAACACTTTTAGTTACATAAAAGTTATATAATTTATCTATAGAGAAAAAGCATAATATAATAATACCAAAGCTTACCAAATAATTAACTAATTTAACTTTATTAAAGATTAACTTATACAAATAAAATACAAATATAGCAATGACAAATATTATAAATATAGGCCTAAAAGCATTACTAATACCTAAAGTTAAACCCAACATAATACTAAAATATATAATATTTTTCAATTTATCTTTCTTAATTAACTTAACAAACAAATATAAACATATCATAAACATTGTATTTACTATACTAATAGATAATGCTTTAAAACACCAAACAATTTGAAAAGGATTAAATAACCAAACAAAAACCATTATTAAACCATATTTTTTATCATCAAAATAGTCCTTGCCAAATAAATAAGAAAATATTGCACCTACTAAATCAATAAAAATATTTAATCCTATCATTGTAATAGCATTTGTCCCAAACACTTTCATAGCTAAAGAAATCAAAACTATATAAGAATACAAATAAGGAAACATAGCAATATATCTATACGATAATAAATCATTACCTTTAGCAATATTAACAGCATTATAAAAGTAAGTAGCTTCATCACTATAAAATTCAGTATGATTAAATTTAAGCAATAATAACCTAAGTAAAACGCCAACTACTATCAAAATTATAATAATTATCTTGTTATTCAAAATCTTATTAATTATATTATATTTCTTTTGTAAATAAATTAAAGTTAATATAAATAAGCCAATTAAAAATAATTACAATAAAGTATTAGACAAATCATTTTTACCAATTAAAATAATAATCATTGATATCAATATTACATACATTACAATCAATAATTTAGACACAATATTTTTCATTTTTTATATTTTTCCTTCATATTATATACACCTCTATTATTTATATTTTTTTACTTTAAATAAAAATTTAACATTACTATCATAGAATCTTTTTAATCTTTTTGGTTCTTTTAATATTCATTTA
>ERZ1023839.266-NODE-266-length-15922-cov-12.836894_pt1 | contig 15922 bp, 16 predicted proteins | sample MGYA00380383_ERZ1023839 | MGnify/ENA primary metagenome ERZ1023839 (study PRJEB33179, sample SAMN07449065) | human gut metagenome | biome: Human-gut; feature: Human associated habitat; material: Faeces | host: Homo sapiens | place: India:Kasaragod | collected... | reverse complement strand
GGCGGATTTTGCAAACGCAAAATCCGCCCTTCTTTACTATATTTATTGAGTTTTAGTTATTTTCTTTTAGGTCAATATATTTCTTTGCACAATCAAACATTGAATTTACAAGTGCAGCATTTGAATAAATATTCATGCCACTAGATTCTAAGACTTGTTTAACTCTGTTCTCCCAAATTGCATAAATTTCCTCAGTTGATAAGTCTAGAACTTGTCCAATCATGCTTAATTCTTTAAAATCAAGTGGAATAGGCATTGCACCTCTAAGTACATCTACCATGTCTAGTCGTTTTTTACGTGGAAATGCCTTTAAAAAGTTTACTACACTCAATTGTTTTTTACGTAAGTTATCTTTTAACACTTCTACCGCTTCATCTACCATGATTGGCTCTTGAGGAATTTTATATTCATCAAACATTTCTGGCTCAATCTCCATGACTGTTGCAATTCTCTCTAGTGTTGTTCCTCTTGTTGAAAAAGGTATGGTATTGTCTATTAGATTGTAAACATACGATAATGTAACGCCAATCATTTCTGCAAAGTCTTTTTTATGTAAGTTTGTCTTCTCTAAAAAATCGCTCACCATTTTGGAGCTTTTCTCTTTAATTATTGGTTTGTTTTCAGATTTCATAACTAATCTCCCCTATAATCTTGATACTTTTTTGGAGTCTCCGTGTATCATAAAATAAACCCATTTTATCTTTTTGTTAAGCGAAAGGTAGTTAATACTCTTGGTAATATTTATTTGCGTTAAAATTATAAACATAAGGACTTATGATTAACTTGATAATAAGAGGATAAAAGATTGAAACTTATTGTTGCATTGGGAAATGTCGGAGATAAATATAGCTTTACTCGTCATAATATGGGCTTTATGGTCGCAGATTATTGGGCTGTAAATGAGGGTTTTTCTTTTAGAGAAGAATCAAAGCTAAAGTGTTTGTTTACTAAAATAAAATTTAACAACGAAGATATCATAATAATTAAGCCAACAACTTACATGAATTTGTCAGGCGAAGCTGTAAGTTTGGTTATGAACTATTATAAAATAGATGTAAGTGACATGCTTGTTATTTATGATGATTTATCAATAGAGTTAGGTCGTTTAAGGTTTAGAGCAAGTGGTTCTGACGGCGGACACAACGGAATTAAATCGGTAATTCAACATGCTGGCACAAATAAGTTTGCAAGATTAAAGATTGGTATTGGACCACAACCACCAATTCCTTCAGAAGCCTTTGTTTTACAAAACTTTTCTAAAGACCAAGAACCTGTCTTAAACGATACTCTAAAAAGCGCTTTAGATGCGGTTAAGTGTTACCTAACTGACGGATTAGACAAGGCACAAAATAAATTTAATTAGTAAGGTTTACTATATATTATATTTTTATTCCATGATTTAATAAAAACAATTAAGTGAAAGGTAAATAAGATGACAATTGAACAAGCAGAACAATTTGAAGAACAAGAACTTTATGATAAAGCGTATGCTGAATATAAAAAACTTTTAGAAAAAAGACCTAATAGTGTAGAAATTCTACAAAGAACAGCACATGTTGCAAAGATTTTAGGTTTGATAGAAGATGCCGAAAAATATTTTTCTAAAATTGTTGAAGAGGACAAAGCCAACATTATGGCTTACGAACAATTAATGGATTTATTTGAAGGGTCTGATAGATACAAATACTATACTTATCGTGGAAATTTGCATGTATGTCAAGGTCAGCTACAACACGCAGCAGGTGACTTTAAAAAAGCTCTAGAAAAAGCATACGAAGATGACCAAAGAAATATGACAAGATTTGTACTTGCAGGTATTTATACTCAACTTAACAAGGACAACCAAGCTATTGATGAATACTTAAGATTAATTGATTCTCACGAAGCTCCGCTTGAAGCGTACACTCAATTATCTAAAATTTATATGAAGGAAGGTATTTTATCTAGTGCGGCTGAAATCTTAGAAAGGGCTATAAATGACGGGCATGATAATGATGAAATTAAAAATAAATTAGCGGATATTTATATTGCAAATAACCAAACAGATGCAGCTTCAAAGGTAAGTTCTGATCCTCTTGTTCAATTAAGATGCTTAATTGACGATGAAAAAATGGCAGAAGCTAAATCAAAAATTGATGAAATGCAAGATAAATATAAGAAAAACCCAAAATTTTTATCTCTTGTTGCTCAATATTATTACACAGAAAAGAAATTTGATGAGGCTCTTGAAGCTGTAAATGAGTTTGCAAAATTTGATAAAAATTCACCTCTAATTTATCAGATGCGTGCTTTAATTTACGAAGAAAAAGGCGATTCTTTTAATGAACACTATAATTGGGCAAAATATAATTTAGCACGTGGAAACAAAGATGTTGCATTAAATGAATATATGTTTGCACTTCAACAAAAAGAAGACGATAAAGCTCTATTGCTTACTATTGCTGAATTATTAGATGATATGAATGATAAAACTCACGCAATCGAATTTTATGAACGCTTAAGCAAGGTGGATTTAAACAATAAAAAAGCACTTGAAAGATTAGGTGAATTTAGAGAAAGCATAGGCGATTACAAAATGGCAATCGAATATTTTGAAAAACTTTACTGTTTGGATAATCGTAAAGCAAATGTTCTAAAATCTTTAGCGGTTGCTTACGAAAAGACTAAAAATCCAGCAAAAGCCGTTGAGTTTTATAACAAATATCTTTCATCTTCTGCAATTTCAGACCAAGAAGTTGCATCAATTAAAAAGAAACTTGAAAAATTAGAAGGTCAAGCTAAAACTTATAATGAAGCCTCAATGGAAGACGAAGGTTTAATCGACAAGATTATGAGATTTTTTAACAAATAAGTTTATTAATAAAATTGTTAAATAATGTAACAAAAAGTTCTGAAATCCATGCAAAACTAGCAAAAATCATGGTTTTCAGGACTTTATATCTATGTAGGTTAAAATTATTTTGTGTAGAAATTATGGCAGTAAGTTCAATTAATTTAGCTCAAAACTTAATTACAAGTAATCGAAGCAATAATGCAAACGTTGCCTTTAAAGGTGGCACTCCAGACTTAGATGCTTTGAAACAAAAGCAAGACGAATTTCGCAGAATGTCTGAACAAGCAGGAGAAAATGGCGGCGTTATAGGTAAAATTGGTAGCTTTGCCACAAAAGCTATTGGTGTAATTATTGCATTTACTGCAACAAAAATCTGCTTAGATAAAGCAGCAGGAATGATTTCGGGTGCTGTTGGTAAATATACCGACAAAGCAACACAAAAAGCAGTTGATGCCTTAAACAAAAAAGCAGCTGAAAAAACAGGTGAAGAAGCTGCAAAATTGGCAGAAAAAGCAACAAAATTGGCTGAAAATTTAGGAAAGTCAAAGGCTGTTGCTGAAAAAGTTCGAAGCGTTGCGGTAAATATTGTTGCTGGTGGTGCAGCTATCGGCGTAGCAATGAAGGATTTTGGCTTAGTTAAGAAACAGGTTTCTGACAGTGCAGAAAATCTTGTTGAAAGATCTATTGACAATGCGAACGGTAACGACTATAATAGTAGCACATCAACTAGCAACGATTTTACAGTAAGCGATGATGAATTTTAGTGAAAACGCTTTAGGAGGCAAAAACAAAAATGATTAGACCAGTTTCAATGGCAGTTCCACGTGTAGCATTCAGAGGTGGAGAAACAGGTGTTGATAAAACTGTAGATGCAGTAGATAAAGCACAAAAAGCATTGCAAACTATGAGTAACCTTACTGAAGGTGCTGACGAATTTAAAAAGAACATGAAAACTGATTCAGATGCATATTCAGATGCAGTTACTGATACTTTAACAAAAGCCGCAGAAGAAAATAAAGCGTTGAAACCTCTTGCGGAAGCAGCAAATTCAAAAGCTGGTAAAACAGTTGCTGATGTATTTGGTAAGTTTACAGCGTTTTGTACAAACTTAGCAAGTGCTGCTACAACAGTTTCTACAATTACAAAATAGTAATTTCAAGATTTTATAATAAAAAGAAGGTTGATAATTTCAACTTTCTTTTTTTATGCTAAAATTTTGACTATGGGGAATGATTTTACAGTAAAGAAAATTTTAGATAGCAATATAGAGCAAGAATTAACAAAGATTGGTTTTGATAATTCTTATGTACATAGAGGTGCAAAAAAGTACGAATATCTGAACCTTAAAATTTTTGATTTGTCTTTGCCTCAAGCAAATATTTTGAAACAAACGGCTCTTACTGTTGGGGCTGATTGCGCTGTGCATAGAGGTATTTTAACAGCTCAAGTAGAGAAAACAGATTGCATTTTGGGCGGAAGTATTTCGCAAATTTTAAAAATTGCAGATAAATTAAGATATCAACCATTTTCTATGAAAAAATTGGCAGATATTTTAGACGGAATGACAAAGCCTGAACCAAAAATCCTGCCCAAATTAATGGGAATTTTAAATGTTACAAAAAATTCTTTCTCTGACGGTGGCGAATTTTATGATTTCAACAATGCAATAGGGCATTTGCATAAATTGATTGACGATGGAGCTGACATAATTGATATTGGCGCAGAAAGTACAAAACCTTTCTCTCAAGCTGTTAGTGCAAAGGAACAATTAGAAAAAATTGAGCCAATATTACTATATGTTCACAAGAATAATATAAATATTCCAATTAGCATTGACACTCGTTCAAGCGAGGTTGCGCAAAAAACAATTGATTTAGGTGCTTCTATTATAAATGATGTTTCTGGATTTGATTATGATGAAAAAATGATTGAGATTGTTGCTAATTCTGGTAAAAAGGTTATAATTCAACATTCTCAAGGTAATCCCGAAAACATGCAGGTAAAACCAACTTATGAAAATGTTGTTGATGAAATTTATTTTGCACTAAAAAATAAAATTGAAATGGCTGAATCAAAAGGAATTTCTAAAGAGAATATTATAATTGATGTTGGAATTGGTTTTGGTAAAACAAAAGCACATAATTTTGAATTAATTAGACGGATTGACGAATTTAAGTCGCTTGGTTGTGAGGTTATGCTTGGAATTTCAAGAAAATCTTTGCTAGATATGGCAAATGAATCAAACGAAACGAAAGATATTTATACAACAGCATTAAGTTCGTTGGCGATTGAAAGAAATGTTGATTATTTGCGTATTCATAATGTTGAAATGCACAAAAAGCTAATAGAATTAATGAAAAACTTTTAAGGATTTTTGATATGGAAATTTTAGCGATAATCCCAGCAAGAGGCGGTTCAAAAGGTATTCCAAATAAAAATGTAAAAATGTTAGCAGGAAAACCTTTAATTTACTATTCAATAGAGGCTGGACACAATTCTAAATATGTTACGAGAACGGTTTTGTCAACTGAAGCTGAAAATGTAAAAAAAGTTGCTCAAGAATATGGTTGCGAAGTTATAGATAGACCCATAGAATTAGCGCAAGATACGACAATGACAATTCCTGTGATGATTCATGTTCTTAATTATTTAAAAGAAAAAGAAAACTATGAGCCAGATGCAGTTGTTTTATTGCAACCAACTTGTCCATTAAGAGATTCAAAGCGTTTGGACAAAGTTATTGAATGTTATTTTGAAAATTTGAAAAAAGGTCATGATTCGGTTTTTGCAGTAAAAAGTATTGGGACAACTCATTCTTTATGGCGTCAAGTTCCTAACACTGAAAAATTTGAACCACTGTATGATTCACGAACAAGACCCCGCAGACAAGATGAACACAGACATTATCCAATGTATCGTGAAACAGGCTCTGCATATATTTGTGAAACAAAAGTTATGCGTGAAGTGAACGATTTTATTGGCAAAAATCCAATGGTATATGTTGTAAATCAATCAATAGATATTGATGAACCAGAGGATTTTGATGAAATAGAAAAGATTTTAAAGGCTAGGAATAACTAATGAACGAAGCATTATTTTTTATAACAATTATTGTAAACTTTGCAGGTGTAATTTTTGCATACAAATTTTTTGGGAAAATGGGCATATTTGCTTGGATTGCTCTAGCAACAATTGTAGCAAATGTTGAGGTTTTAAAGTGTGTTGATATTTTTGGAATGGCATTAACTTTAGGCAATGTAACTTACGGCTCAATCTTTTTAGCGACCGATATCTTGAACGAAAAATATGGGGTGGAAGAAGCTCAAAAAAGTGTTTATTTGGGATTTTTTGCACTATTGATGTTTACAATAATTACACAAATTGATTTGCACTATATTTCAAACGAGGCAGATTTTGCTGGAGAAGCAATGAAAACGCTATTTACAATTACTCCTAGAATTTGTTTTGCGAGTATGTCAGCTTATTTCGTTTCAAATATGATGGACGTTTATTTATATAAATTCATCAGAAATATTTTACCTTCTGATAAATTCTTGTGGGTTAGAAATAATGGTGCAACTTGTTTGAGTCAATTATTTGATACTGCAATGTTCACGTATATAGGTTTTGCAGGCGTTTTCTCTAAAGAAGTTGTATTCCAATTATTTATTACAACATATTTAATTAAGGTATTTATTGCAATTTTAGATACTCCATTTTTATACTTAGCAAAAAGAATTAAAAAATAACGATTAGTGACAAAATGTCACGATTGAATTTTAAATTGTGACAAAAATCACATTGTACACATTGTAAAATCGGTAAATTATTAAGGGTTGACAAAACACTTAATGTTATTTTATACTTTTGAATAAGGAAATCAATCACGATTGAAAAAAGGAGAAATAAAAAATGCCAAAAACAACAACAAAGAAGGCTTCTACAAAAAAGACTTCAAACAAACAAAATGATGTTGAAAAATTAGAAAAAGCATACAATGCTTCTAATTTAGTAGACAGTGTTGAATCTTTTGAGGCTTTGATTGACAGAGTTCACAAAGCTCAAGAAGTATATTCACACTTCACACAAGAACAAGTAGATAAAATTTTTAAAGCTGCTGCAACAGCTGCTGATAAAGCTCGTATCCCTCTAGCTCGTATGGCTATTGAAGAAACTGGTATGGGTGTTTTAGAAGATAAAATTATCAAAAATCACTTCGCTTCTGAATACATTTATAATAAACATAAAAATGTTAAAACTTGCGGTATTATCAAAGAAGATAAAGCAAACGGTACAAAAATTGTTGCTGAACCTTTAGGTGTTTTAGCTGGTATTATCCCAACAACAAACCCAACTTCAACAGCAATCTTCAAATCATTAATTGCTTTAAAAACTAGAAACGCAATTATCTTCTCACCTCACCCAAGAGCAACTAAATCAACAATTGCCGCTGCTAAATTAGTTTTAGATGCAGCAGTTAAAGCTGGTGCTCCAAAAGATATCATCGGTTGGATTGACGTTCCATCAATCGAATTATCAAGCGCTTTGATGAAACACCCTAAAATTGATTGTATCTTAGCAACTGGTGGTCCTGGTATGGTTAAAGCTGCTTACTCATCTGGTAATCCAGCTTTAGGTGTAGGTCCTGGTAATACATCAGCAGTTATTGATGAAACAGCAGATATTAAAATGGCTGTATCTTCAATCCTTATGTCAAAAACATTCGATAACGGTATGATTTGTGCTTCTGAACAATCAGTTGTAGTTGTTGAAGATGTTTACGAAGAAGTTAAAAAAGAATTTTTATACAGAGGTGCTTACCTTGTAAATAAAGCAGAACAAAAGAAAATGGTAGATTTACCATTTATTGATCCTGCTAGAGGTACTGCTCACCCAGCAATCGTTGGTCAATCAGCACACAAAATCGCTGAATTATCTGGTTTCAAAACTCCAGAAGATGCTAAAATTCTTTTAGTTGAAAGACCAGAAGTAGATTGGAATGACCCATTCTCAAGAGAAAAATTATCTCCAATCTTAGCAATGTACAAAGCTAAAAATTACGAACAAGCAGCAGAAATGGCTTACGAATTAGTAAGCAAAGGTGGCGCAGGTCACACATCAGTATTGTATACAGATGAAAGAAAGAGTGACAGAATTAACGCTTACGCTGAAAAAATGCCTACTTGCCGTGTATTAATCAACTCTCCATCATCTCAAGGTGGTATCGGTGACTTATTCAACTTCAAATTAGAACCATCATTAACTCTAGGTTGCGGTTCTTGGGGTGGTAACGCCGTTTCTGGTAACGTTGGTGTTGAACACTTATTAAACTACAAGACAGTTGCTGAAAGGAGAGAAAATATGTTATGGTTTAAGGCTCCAGCTAAAATCTACTTCAAGAGAGGTGCTACTGACTTAGCATTAAGAGAATTACAAGGTAAAAAACGTGCATTCATCGTAACAGATAGTTTCTTATACAACTCAGGCGCAGTAAACAAAATTACTAATGTTTTAGATGAAATTGGTATTGAACACCAAGTATTCTTTGATGTAAAACCAGACCCAACATTATCTACAATTAATCAAGCAATGTCTATCTTGAAACCATTTGAACCAGATGTAATCATTTCATTAGGTGGTGGTTCTCCAATGGACGCAGCTAAAATTATGTGGTTAATGTATGAACAACCAGATACTGTATTTGAAGATATCTCTATGAGATTTATGGATATCAGAAAGAGAATTTGCCAATTACCTGAATTAGGTAAAAAAGCAACAATGGTTGCAATCCCTACAACTTCAGGTACAGGTTCAGAAGTTACTCCATTCGCTATCATTACAGATGACGAAACTCACGTTAAATACGCAATCGCTGATTACGCTTTAACTCCAAATATGGCAATCATCGACCCTAACTTCGTTGACGGTATGCCTAAAGGTTTAACTTCTGCATCAGGTATCGACGCATTAGTTCACGCAATTGAAGCATACGTTTCTTGTATGGCTACAAACTTTACAAATTCAAATGCTTTAGAAGCATCTAAATTAGTATTCAAATACTTGGAAAGAAGCTACAATGAAGGTGCTAACGATCCTATCGCTAGAGAAAAAATGCACTATGCAGCTACAATTGCTGGTATGGCATTCGCTAACTCATTCTTAGGATTGTGCCACTCAATGGCTCACAAACTTGGTGCTATGTACCATGTTCCACACGGTGTAGCTAACGCTTTATTAATCAGACAAGTAATCAAATACAACGCTTCTGATGCTCCACACAAACAAGCTATATTCCCACAATATAAATATCCTTGTGCGAAAGCTAAATATGGTCAAATTGCTGATGAATTAGGCTTAGGCGGTAAAAATGATGACGAAAAAGTTAAATTATTAATTAAAGCAATTGATAAACTTATGAAAGCTATCAATTTACCAAATTCTATTGAAGAATTCATCACAAAAGCTGGCTTTACTAAAGAATATTGGAATGAACATCTTGACGAATTAGTTGAATTAGCGTTCGACGACCAATGTACTGGTGCTAACCCAGCTTACCCATTGATGACAGATATTAAACAAATCTATATTGATGCTTTCAATGGAGTAGTTTAATTATAAATTAATAAGTGGGCGCAGAATAACAAGGTTATTCTGCGCCTATTTTTAAAAACAATACAAGGGGTTATTAATGAACATACCTGATAAGGTTATAAACCGTTTAACTTTATATCATTATATTTTAGACGAATGCAAAGATGAGGCTTCTGAATTTATCTCTAGCACTAAGATTGCTGAACTTTTAAATATAGATAATTCTCAAGTCCGAAAAGATATGAAATATTTAAACAATACTGGCAAATGTCGTGTTGGTTATAATGTTAAAGAACTAAAACTGGCAATTGAACAAACTTTAGGGTTTCAAAAACAAAAAAATGCGTTTATTATTGGAGCTGGGAATTTAGGTTCTGCGCTTGTCAAATATGATAGCTTTTCTAATTACGGTTTGAACATTCTTGCCATGTTTGATAACGACCCTTTAAAAGTCGGTATTAAAATTAATAATAAGGAAGTTTACCATATTAGTAAGTTAGAAAATTTAGTTAATAGTTTGAATGTGGATATTGCCATATTAACAGTTCCACGTCAATTTGCACAAGATACAGCGCTTTATTTAGCAAATAGTGGTATCAAATATATTTGGAATTTTGTACCTTGTATTTTAGATGTTCCGAATGATGTTAAAGTTTGGAATGAAAACTTAATTGGTAATTTCTTACAATTTACGCACAACAATATTGATAATGAGTAATTTATTTAGATAAGTTGTAAAATTTATGCCACATACGGCTTGAAATAGTTTTATGCTTGGGGCAAAATTAATATATGGCTATCATTAAAGAAGGTTAAAATATAAAAAGGATAGATAAAAAATGAATAACAACAGTCAAGCAATTCACTTAAAGAAAGAAATTTTAGTTGATATTATTAAGGCTTTTGATTCTGATAATTTTGCAGAAAATACAAGGTTAATACCTTATGATATGCGCCCAAAAGGAGCTGAAGTTCCTTATCGTTGTTGTATTTATAAGGAAAGAGCAATTCTTAAAGACAGAGCAATTGCAGGCTTAGGCTTTCAAATCGAAGAAGATGATGAAAGAAAATCTTTAGCTACGTATGCAACAGAAGCATTAGAAAGAACTGAAATTAATGATAAAAACTTGACTGTATTACAAAAAGCCTGTAAAGGTTGTGTTACAAGCCAAATTCATGTTACAGACCTATGTCAAGGTTGTGTAGCAAGACCTTGTCAATCAACTTGTAAATTTGGTGCAATTTCTGTTGTTGACGGCAAATCTCATATTGATACAGAAAAATGTAAAAAATGCAAAATGTGTATGAATGCTTGCCCTTATGGTGCAATTGTTCAAACAACAGTTCCTTGTGAAGCGGCTTGCCCTGTTGGTGCAATTTCTAAAGACGAAACTGGTTATGCAAGCATTGATTTTGATAAATGTATTAGTTGTGGTAGATGTATTGCAGCATGTCCATTCGGTGCTGTTCATGAAAAGAGTCAAATTATTGATATTTTAAAACAAATTAAAGATGGCAAAAAGGTTATTGCAATGGTAGCTCCGTCAATTGCTGGTCAATTTAATGGTAGTATTTACCAAATTAAAACTGCGATGCTAAAAGCTGGCTTTACTGATGTCTATGAAGTTGCTCAAGGTGCTGATATTACAGCAAATAATGAGGCTAAAGAATTCGTTGAAAGAATGGAACGTGGTGATAAGTTTATGACAACTTCTTGTTGTGCTGGTTATAACCAATTTGTTAAAAAACACTTGCCAGAAATTAAACCTTATGTTTCTGATACAAAAACTCCATTGTATTACACTGCAGAAATTGTTAAAAAGGAAATTCCTGATGCAATTACAGTATTCTTAAGCCCTTGTGTTGCAAAAAGAGCAGAAGGTTATGATAATGAAAACGTAAATTACGTAATGAGTTTTGAAGAACTAGGTTCTTTGTTCATTGCAAGAAATATTAACGTAGAGGATTGCGAAGAAACAAAATATGTAAAAGAAAGCTCAAAACAAGCAAGAAACTTTGGTCTTTCAGGCGGAGTAGCAGAATCAGTTAAAAAATCATTGGAAAATGAAGAAGCTATAAGACCTCATGTAATAAACGGCTTGAATAAAGATACAATCAAAGAGTTGAAGAAATTTGCAAAAGACGGTGAATGTTGTGACGGTTGCAACATGGTAGAAGTTATGTGTTGTGAAGGCGGTTGTATTGGCGGTAACGCAACAATGAATCCACCAAGAACTGCAAAGAAAAAGATTGATACATTGGCTTCACAATCAAAAGATATCGAAAAAATATAAGAGTTTATAAAGATATTTACATACTAATGGTCTTTATAATAAGGCGCACGCTCATTCGAGCGTGCGCCACTCTTTTATAATACCTTCTTGTATTAATTCTTTATCTGGATTTCGTTCATATTCTAGTAGGCGGTACAGTATGCTAGAACCATTTTTTTTATTGTTCCAGTCTAACCGATATAAACACTATTTGTATTAGATTAATGCTTGTTGTCAACAATGCAATCGTAATTTTTATTTTTAAGTGTGCCGTGAGTGTCCCACGAAGGATATTTTAAAATCTGCAAAAATAAAAGACAAGGCTTAAAACCTTGTCTTTACTATCTTTTAAAAATGGGCCCGGAGGGGTTCGAACCCACGACCAAGGGATTATGAGTCCCCTGCTCTACCGCTGAGCTACAGGCCCAAAATTCAAATTCATGAACTTTGTGTATATTTAATTTAACATCAAAAGGGTTTAAAATCAAGTCCTTTAAGGGGGATTAACTTTGGTAATTTGCCAAGGTTGTTTTGACGAGGTTATGCATTGTTTCTCTATCTTGTTTTGGTGACATAACTTCGCAACTACTTCCGTATCTCATTAAGCGTAAGAATAAATCTTCCTTTGGTTCTTTTTTACTTGCAATTAACAGGCAACCTTCTTTATCCATACCCATCGAATGTTCTTCGTTTCTCAAAGTATAACGTTTTGCAAGTTTACCCTTCAATTTAAATACTGTTGTACTAGAAAAATATCTATGAGTATTTTTTTGAGGTGTTTTTTCAATATCTTCAATTTGGTCAACATTAAGTATTAAGAAACAGCCGTGTTGGGTGTTATATGTTTTTAAGTAAACACTATTTTGTTCTGTATAAACTTCAATAATTTCGCATATTTCAGTAACAGTTTCGTTCAAAATATTTTTGTATGTAATTTTAAATCTTAAATCTTCCTCTTGTAATTTTTCATAATGTTTAACTTCTTGAACTTGTTTTTTAGTAAGTTCAAGTTTATTTTTGCAAGTTTCCTTTTCTTCACCATAAGGGTTTTTGTCAAAATCAAAGTGCATATTTAGTTGATAGAAAAATTTATTTACATTTTCTGCAATTTCTTTTTCGGGTGTAACCTTCAATATTTCTTTCAATACGCTCAAAGCTGTAACATCTTCTTTTGACAAGTCAATTTTAAATGGTAATTTGCCAATTTCATATCTACATTTATGGCGTTTTAGCTCAATACCAGCAAACTTTAGTGTTGATAAATATTTATAAATAAGTGCTTTAGAATAATTTCTTTCGCCAATAGTCTTTAAACCTTCTAAATGCTTTGTTATTTCAGCAACATTAGCAGGTTGTTTCATTAAGAAAGCTAACGTTTCAAAAACTCTGTATGCTGCAAATGTTGTATTATTCTTTGTTCTAGACATTTTTAATATGCTTGCTCCATTGATTTTAAAGTTTCTATCATTTTTTCTTTAAAAGAATTTGGTGAAATGATTTTACAATTTGCACCATACGCTAAAAGTCGTTGTATTATTTTGAACTCGTTATCACTTGTAAGTTCGACAATCAAATGTTTTTTATCTTGTTCAACAATTTTCTCTTTTTCAATTTGGCAATAATTTGAAACGGCACTATTTGTAAGCTCGTATTGAACTGTTTGAGTAAGATTTTTAATCACTTCCTTTTGTAAATGAACAGTAATAGGGGCGACAATTCTTGAGACCAAGAAAAACGCTTTGTCTTGATGAGTTAAGCTATAACCATTTACGTATAATTTTTTGCTTCTAAATTCAAAGTATTCAATTACAAATTTAATATTTTGCTTTCCAGAATTTGGTGCATTGTATGTAAAGGTTATGGCTTGTTCCTTTAAGTATGCGTTGTATAAATCTTTTAACAGGTCTTTATCAATATTTTTGATTAAAGATATACCTAATAAATATTCTGCGACATCTTCGTCTTTAGTGTATTTTGCCAATTTTATGAATAATTCATCAAGGTATAGTAAATGTTTTATTGAATAGCTTTCAATCCCCTTTAAATACAATTTTGAAAGGGATTTTGCTAAATCCATGTCTATATTTAATTCAAATGGGTGTGAAACAAGTTTATACTTGAATCCATTTGATTTGTCGGCTCTAGAGATTACGCAACCTGCTTGTCTCAACGAATTCATATCATTTCTGACTGTGTCAATAGAAATACCATCTTTTGGGTAGTCATAATCTTGAAGATGTTGATAAATTTCTTCTGCACTTCTTGGCGCTTCTAAAAGAAACGAAAAAAGTACGATAAGCCTTACACCTGTAAGGTTTATAAGTATAGGGTTTACGTCACTAAGTTTACATATATTTTCCATATATAAATATTAATACATGTTTTTTTATACTGCAAATCGTTTACAATTCATTAACTATTTTTATTTTTATGTGTCATGTGCTTAAATAAATATATGAACTATATATTTTATTTTTTAATAGTTGTATCAATAATAGTGGGCGCAATAAATGGAAAATTGCAGGACGTAGTTAATGCAATTTTGTCGGGTGCAGAATTATCTGTAAAAGTTGCGTTTTCTTTAATCGGTATAATGGCTTTTTGGCTTGGCATGATGAAAATTGCCGAAAAATCAGGCATTGTGGATTTTATTGCAAAAGTTTTAAAGCCAATTGCAAAATGGTTGTTTAAAGACGTTCCGTCAGACAATAAAGCTATTGGGGATATTGCAATGAGTTTTTCTGCAAATGCATTAGGTTTAACAAATGCGGCAACTCCAATTGGTTTAAAGGCTATGGAGGAGTTGCAAGAAATTAATAAAGATAGAGAGTCAGCCTCTAATGCAATGTGTATGTTTTTGGCAATGAATACGGCAGGATTTCAAATAGTTCCGGCTACTGTAATAGCGGTGTTGGTTGGAATAGGCTATAAGAATCCAACTGAAATTATTGCGCCAACGCTTATCGTAACAGGTATTGCGTTTTTATCTTCAATATGTGTTGCTAAAATATTTGAAAGATTTTGGAGGGCTCAATAATGCACTTGCAAGGTCTTATGAATAGTTTATCTCTGTGGATTTTACCTGTAATTCTTATTGTAATATTAACAGTTGGGCTTATTAAAAAAGTTCCAATTTATGAAGCCTTTACTGATGGTGCTAAAGATGGATTTAATGTTGCTGTAAATATTATTCCTTACTTGGTTGCAATACTTGTTTCTATTTCAATGTTAAGAGCATCGGGGGCAATTGATATGTGTGGTAATTTATTGTCAGAAATTTTGACAAAATTATCTATTCCTGTTGATGTTTTGCCTTTGATGATAGTCCGTTCGTTGTCCGGTTCAGCGGCATTAGGTGTGTTTTCAGATATAGCTAATAATTTTGGGCCTGATGCTTACGCCACAAAACTTGCGGCTGTAATTGTTGGAAGTTCTGAAACAACATTTTATGTTTTAGCAGTATATTTTGGCTCTGTAAAAATTGCAAAAGTTCGTTATGCTCTTTTAACAGGGTTAATTGCTGATTTTATTGGAATACTGGTAGCAGTTGTGGTTGCGCATCAGTTTTTCTTGTAGAATCAACCCAGCATTGTGTTACTGTTGATGATATAGACGGTTTTGTTTCTTTTCTAACTAGAGCTGCATAGTTAATGTTGATAAAATCAATTTTATCTAATTTTTCTACATGGAATTCTTCACTACCGCAGTTATGACAGAAGTTACCAACTGGAACAACTTTACCGTTTCTAACAACAGCTTTTTGTTTAACCCCACAGCAAGAGCATTTTACAATAAACCATTGGTTTTCAACCAAAGCTCCACAATCAGGACAATAACCAAAATCTTTGTCCAAGCTCATGTGTTCATGACGGCATTTTTTGCCAAATAAAGTTTCAGCGATAAGTTCTAAATTCATAATTTACCTCGATTGCATTTTGTAGAAATAATGTAGATGTATTTTATTTAAGGATATGTTTTAGAAAGTCAAAATTTTGAAATTAACTGTTTACAAAAATTAATAATTCTTTCATGAAAGTAGCAATTTTTCAGAATAAAAATACTTTAATAAAGTACGAGATTCGAGAGAACAATTAAGATGCTCTCAAGACTCAAAGTAAATATTTCATATATAGTTCTTGAAATGTTTTAAACTTCAAACATCAGTAATTCACATAATCCAAGAAAGGATATGAACTAAAGATTTAAATAAATTAGGAAAAGGATA
>ERZ1023839.257-NODE-257-length-16177-cov-15.662139_pt1 | contig 16177 bp, 15 predicted proteins | sample MGYA00380383_ERZ1023839 | MGnify/ENA primary metagenome ERZ1023839 (study PRJEB33179, sample SAMN07449065) | human gut metagenome | biome: Human-gut; feature: Human associated habitat; material: Faeces | host: Homo sapiens | place: India:Kasaragod | collected... | reverse complement strand
CATTTCTAGTTCTGATACCCTCCCAAAAAGTGGTCTAAAAATTTGACAAAGTCCCTTAAATAATTCAACAAACATTTCGTAAGGGATATCCTCGGCGCGAACATTTTCATCATAACCGTTAATCTTTAAAATCTCTAGCATAAGGGGCCATGATTCTTTAGGTAAATTATTTTTTAATTTTTTTCTTTTTTGTAAGAAACATTGTTTTAAGAATTTCTGAAAACGTGGCATATCTAAGTCTATACTATTTTCTTTTCTTTCAAAAGTAATAACCGCACTATCTACATTTGGAGATGGATCAAAAGATTTTCTTGAGACATCAAATAAATAATTCACTTCATAATAATGATTTAATAAAACGGTAAAATAACCATAGTCTTTTGATTTTGGTTGTGCACTAAACCGGTAGCCAACTTCTTTTTGAACTAATAAAGTCATTGCTTTTTCTTTTATATCACACTTGATGATATGTTCAATAATGGGGGTAGTTATATAATAAGGAATATTGGCAATAATATAAATATTTTCATAGCTAGCTGGTAAATCTTCTTTGATATTTCTTTGTAAGAAATCTTGAAAAATAACTTTAGTATTTTCATTTTCATATTTTTGCAAAATATCTTTCATTCTTTCATCTATTTCATAGCAAATAAGTTTACCTTTTTTCTGAACTAAATATTTTGTGAGAGCCCCTTTACCAGGCCCAATTTCAATAATAATATCATTTTCATTTGTTTCAATAGTATTAGCAATTTTCTTTAAAACATTTTCATCTTTTAAAAAATTTTGACCTAAACTTTTTTTTGCAGGAATTTTTGTCATAAGTGTTTTCACCTCTCAGAAAAGAATACCATAAAAAATGATTAAAAAAAAGAGTATGGCTAATAACCAACTCTTAAAACATCATAACTTAATGTATTACGCCCTACATACATAGAAGCATCATTTTCACTTGGCATAAGTAAGTCCAAATCAGTACCTAGAACTCCTCTATCTAACACAATGGCAACAATTGGCTCATTTGATAATTTGGATAAATTAAATCTCACAATAGAACCACAAGGTAAGTTTTTACTTGAAGCGACAATCCTTACGTTTCCATAAGTGACATCCGGATAAATAGTGGTACCATTTCTTACATTATAGGATGGGACACATGAAAGTTTGCCACTACATAAAGGACAATCAGCTCCATATCCCGTTACATCCCCTGTAAAAGTATCCTTGGCACTATATAAATCATTTTTGATATCATTTTCTAATTTCATAGCCATCGTTGTTAAATTAATAACTCTGTTTTGAGCTAAAGACGAAACACTATTTACATCTCTAGTTGTACTGATATTGGCTATTAAAACAACAACAATCAAAATAGCTAATTGAATAGTTGTTTTAAATCCAATTACAATTTTTTTCATGGCATCACCTTTATGGCTAAATGATAACATACCATTTACTAAATGTCAAAAATCGACATTATATTTTTATTGGTAATCCTTGCCAATTCTTCTAAAGAAATATCTAAATAATCACTTACAAAAGAGGCAATATTGAAAATATATTTTGGCTCATTTAGTGTTCCTCTGTAAGGATGAGGAGTTAAATAAGGACTGTCTGTCTCTAAAACTATGTTATCTTTAATATCAGGTAATAATTCTTTTAAATGACTGTTTTTAAAAGTAACAACCCCATTAATACCTAATTTATATCCCATCTTAATATATATTTTAGCCACTTCTAAACTACCTGAAAAAGAATGAATAACTCCCCTAACCATAGGATATTTTCTTAAAATATCAATAGTATCTTGAGTGGCATCTCTACTATGAATAACAACTGGTTTCTTATATTTTTTAGCTATTTCTAATTGTTTGATAAATAATTTTTTTTGTAGTTCTTTATTTTCTTTGTCATAATGATAATCTAATCCAATTTCTCCTATAGCTACAATTTTATCTGATTTTAATTCCTGTTCCAGTTCTTCTAAATCATTAATCTTATATGTTAAAGTTTCTTCAGGATGTATACCCACACATCCATAAATATTTTTATATTCTTGCACAAGATTAAAAACTTCTTTATTAGAGGAACTATCACATCCTGCGACAATAAAACGGTTCACTTTGGTTTCATAAGCATGGTTTAAAATTTCTTCTAAGTTTTCATAATATTCTTTATATAAATGACAATGTGTATCTGTAAACATATGACACCTATAATGTATCTATTTGAGAAGAAAAACGTGGCATTGTTTCAGGATGAGAAACCTGAGGATGATTTAAAGATGCCATATTTGGATTAGTTTCCCAATATCCTGATACGTTGCAACTTGATGAATATGGTCTCGGATTTGGCATATCCATTTTTACTATCATTGGAATTTTAAAAGCACTACCAAAAGCTACACATGTTCCCGGTTGTAATATCTTCATTTTTTCAATAACATCTTGACTGATATTTGGAAGCATTTCTTCAATATATTTAATATCTTTGGGATGTGTCATTTTAAAAATTAAGAAATTAGAACATTGCGAAACAACGGTATCACTGATTTCCATTGGTCTTTGACTTATTATATCTAATAAAACACCATATTTACGTCCTTCTTTGGCAATTCTCTCAAAAATATTATATCCAATTAGAAACACATCATTGTCTTTTTGAATATAACGATGGGCTTCTTCTAAAAATAAATGGAATGGTATGGTGCCACGACTTGCATTTTCTTTGGCAAAGTCAAATATCATACGTGTATAAATTTTAACAATAGCTTTGGAAATATTGTCATCAAGGCCTTCTAAATTAATATTAATGATTTGCGATTTTTTATTTCCATTATTTAATAAATCAGAAATAAATTCCTCATAAGTTACATACTTAAGGCCTTGAAATAACTTACCAACCGGACCATGAATTAATGCATAAAGACGTACTTTCAACAATTGGGCATCGTCTTGTAAATTACGATTATTTTGAAAACCTTCACTAATCAAAGTAAAATCAAGGGCTTTGGAAAAGGCTTTTAAATCGTAGGTTACATTGGCCAAAGACTCGTCTATATCTAAATCTTCATCAATATACTTTAAAATATAATCAGTGATTAGTACTTCTTCGCCAAATTTTCCCCGAGAATCAATTTGAAAACATTCTGAGAAGCTTCTTGTATAACCAATACCTGGAATTTGGGTATCCAAGTTAAATTCCTTAGTATGACAAGTATTAATAATACTAAATATGTCATCTTTTTTCTTATCTGTAGTTGCGGAACTATATAAGACGGTTATTAAGGCTTGGGCAATAATATGATTTTTATATTTAGTAGCACGTTCATCATCAATAGCAAATATTTTAGCAATTTTCATCGCTCTTTCAATAATTGTTAATTGCGAGTGCTTGTCAGCTTGAAGTAAGATAGCCATATCATCTGTTTTTAATAGATTCATTGGTATTTGCATTAAAATATCTGACTCTTCTTTTCTTTGTGAGGTAATAAACTTATAGTTATAATAAGAATTAATATTGGAAATACTTTTGAAAGCATTTTTATATTCACCAAAAGAATCAAAAAATAATAAATTAGCATTATACGCAACAGAATATTGATTACTTAATAAATTTTGAACAATTCTTGCTACTCCACAGCTTTTTCCAGAACCAGTATTTCCGAAAATACATAAATGACTAGCTAATAAATCATTAATATTTGGGCATACAAAATGATCTTTATAGGTAGCGCTCATCCCTAATATAAAGTTTTGCTTTGATTCAGCTCCAAATAATTCTTTTAATTCATCATCGTTTATAATTCTAATATGACTATCTAAACTAGCTTTCCTTAAAATACCATTAAAATATTTACCATTTACAAATTCTCCCAAAAATTTAACTCTGATTTCATCACTTTTTACTTCTGTGATTTCACTTAAAATTTTATGGTCATCTTTTTCAAAAATTAAATGTAAATTTAATAAATCACTACTAACATCATCTGTCATTTTATTTTCAATATAAGCCATATTATCGCTTATATATAAAATTTTTCCAAACATTTATGCTTCACCTTACCTAAATTCATTTTATCAAAACTATAATTAGTTGTCTAGAGACCAAAAAAAGGTCTTTACGACCTTTTGGCATTAATTTCTTCTAATTTTTTAGCCACATCAATTCTCATAAAAATTGGTTCTGGTTGTAAAACATTATATTTATTAGAAGTTTCAAATTTATTAGATAATTCTGTATTAATTTGTCTTAAAATTTCACCAGCTGTATCCGGTAAGAATGGCATTAATTCACTACCACAAACCTTGATGCTTTCAAGTAAATTATATAAAACAGTTTCTAAGCGGTCTTTTTTAGAATCATCTTTTGCTAAACTCCAAGGAGTAGTGTCGTCAATATATTTATTTGATTTTCTTAAAACATCAAAGATTTTATCAATAGCGTTACCTATTTCTAATTTATCCATAGCTTTATCCACTTCAGATGGTAAATTTTTAATAGGTTCGATAAATTCTTCATCTAAAATGTCATTAATATTCTTATTAGTTATCTCCCCATCAAAATATTTTTGAGACATAGAAATGGTTCTATTTACTAAATTTCCCAAAATATTAGCTAAATCACTATTTATTCTCTCAATAATAAGCTCATAACTTATTGTGCCATCATTTTGAAATGGAATTTCATGAAGAAGATAATAACGGATTGCGTCAACACCAAAAAGATTTACTAAATCATCAGCATATAGAATGTTTCCTTTACTTTTACTCATTTTATCGTTATTCATAAGAAGCCATGGATGTCCAAATACCTGCTTAGGTAATGGCAAGTCTAGGGCCATTAATAAAATTGGCCAATAAATAGTATGAAAACGAATAATATCTTTACCTATTAGATGTAAATCACAAGGCCACCACTTTTTAAATTCCTCTGACTCATTATTAACATCATAACCAATATTAGTTATATAATTCGTTAATGCGTCAATCCAAACGTAAACAACATGTTTGTCATTGAATGGTACTCTTATTCCCCAGTCAAAAGTAGTACGCGATACGCATAAATCTTGTAGTCCAGGCTTTAAAAAGTTATTAACCATTTCATTTTTTCTGGAAACTGGTTGAATAAATTCTGGATGTGTTTCAATATATTCTATTAATTTATCTTGATATTTACTCATTTTAAAGAAATAGGCTTCTTCACATCTTGGTTCTACATCACGACCACAGTCAGGACATTTTCCCTCTACCAGTTGTGATTCTGTCCAAAAAGATTCACAAGGTGTACAATACATACCATTATATTGTCCTAAATAAATATCACCTTTTTGATATAAGTATTCAAAAATATGTTGAACAACCTTTTTATGATGTTCATCAGTCGTTCTGACAAACTTATCATAGCTTGTATTCATGATATCCCATATATTTTTTATTTCCCGGGAAATATTATCGACATATTCTTTTGGAGATATTCCTGCGGAAATAGCTTTTTGTTCAATTTTTTCCCCGTGTTCATCAGTTCCCGTTTGAAAATAAACGTCAAATCCTCGACTTCTTTTATAGCGTGCTATAGAATCTGCTAAAACAATTTCATAAGTATTACCAATATGAGGCTTAGCAGAAGCATAGGCTATCGCTGTTGCAATATAGTATTTTGGTTTCATTTTTCCTTTTCCTTTCCTAAAAATTATTTCCCGGGAAATAATTTAATAAAAAAAATCATGAACTAAAGGACGAGTTTACCCCGTGGTACCACCTTAATTCATGATTATAACCATGCTCTTTTTCTTTTAACGCTAGAAATACGATTCAACTCCAGAGCCATCTTCAATAATAAGACAATATTTATTTGCACCGACCATAAACTCTCTTCAAAGTTCTATTATTTACTCTTTCCTTCGCCGTTGATTAACATAATTCTAGCACAAAATTAAACAATGTCAATTTTATTTATTATTATTTTTTCTAAAAATGATAGAAAATTCTTCATATATTCTTCTATTTTATTCAAGGAATGAAGAATTAGAAAACCTATAATATCCCCATGTACGTTAATAGGCTTTACAAACCAAAAACCATTTAAAGAAAAAAATTGTTCTTCAGTAATTGACTCATAAACCTCAAATGAGTTTAAGAGATTTTCAAATTTGGTATCCAATTTTTGATAAATTAGTTCCCTATTAAAACTTGCTAATATCTGTTCTTTATCTGTAATAATAATATTTAAATTCATTTCTTCTAAAGCATATTGAATTAATATTTCAGAAATATCTTTTAATGCCCATAAACGAGAGTACTTTTGTAAATAAATGGCTTTATCCTTAATATATATTTCTAAATCTTCACCATCTTTTATTCCTAAAGTTTTACGAATTTCTTTAGGTAAAACAATTCTGCCTAATTCATCAACTTTTCGAATAATACCTGTTTCCTTCAAGATATTCACTCCATTCTACTTCATTAGTTTGGAGAGATGACCTTTTTTTTATACGGATAAATCATCCGCGATTTTTTGAAGTAAAGGTACAATATAATAAAGAAAATGTTTTTCATTATTTACAATATTTAATTTGATACCAATTTGATTATTTTCATATTTTATTTCAAATTTTTGATTAATATTGAAAGCCTGTAAAAATAATTTATCTCCTTTTACTTTATTAGAAGTTTCTTCTGGTAACCAAAGCAAAACATAAAGATTATTTTGAATAACTTTGGTAATTTTCAAGCGTTCTGCTAATTTTTCAAACCATTCTTCATACATATAAATTTCCATTTCTTTGGTTATTTTCCCAAAACGATCTTCTAAATTTTTACGAACATCTTCTAATTTCTGATAAGAATCTATCTCGTTAATCATTTTGTGGATTTCGATTTTTACTTCTTCATCGGAAACATATTGATCAGAAATATGAGTTTCTACCTTAACTAATGAATCATTTTCCTCATCAGTTTCAACAATTTCACCTTTGAGGCGTCTCATTTCCTCTTCTATCATTTTCATATAAAGACTGATTCCTACGGTATCAACAAAACCTGCTTGTTCACTTCCCAATAAATCACCGGCGCCACGAATAGATAAATCACGCATAGCAATTTTATAACCACTTCCTAATTCTGTAAAATCACGAATTGCTTGAAGTCTTTTTATTGCAATATCATTAAGCATTTTGGCTTTACTATAAAGTAAGTAAGCATAGGCAATTTTATTGCTTCTACCAACTCTTCCTCTTAACTGATAAAGCTGACTCAACCCAAAACGGTCCGCATCATAAATAATTAAAGTGTTAGCATTAGGAATATCAATACCGGTTTCAATAATTGTTGTACTAACAAGTATATCAAATTTATGATTAATAAAATCAGACATAATATTATCTAACTCGATTTTATTTAATCTACCATGGGCATACTGTATTCTCGCTTCTGGCACCAGATCATGTATTTTCTTGACAGCTTTTTCAATAGTTTCAACACGATTATATAAAATAAAGCATTGGCCATCTCGTCCTAATTCTTTATAAATCGCATCTTTCACAATCATATCACTTTCTGGAATAACATATGTTTGAATAGGATATCTGTTAACCGGTGGTGTATCTATAATTGATAAATCTCTTAAACCTGATAAACTCATCTTTAAAGTACGAGGTATCGGTGTTGCAGATAGGGTTAAAACGTTAACATCTTTTTTTAAATTTTTTATTTTCTCTTTATGAGTAACGCCAAAACGTTGTTCTTCGTCAATAACCAGCAATCCTAGTTTTTTAGGTTTAATTTTATCAGATAGTAAACGATGTGTTCCAAAAACAATATCTATTTTTCCACTGGCTAAATCCTCAATAATTTCGTTGGCTTCTTTAGTTGAAGTAAATCGATTAAATAATCTTATTTCCACAGGAAAATTTTTGAATCTATCTAATGCTGATTCATATTGTTGTTTAGATAAAATTGTTGTTGGACAAAGATACATTACTTGTTTATTATTACATACTGCCTTAAACATGGCACGAAAAGCAACTTCTGTTTTGCCAAAACCAACGTCTCCACATAGTAAACGATCCATAGGAACTTTAGAATCCAAATCTTTTAAAACATCATCAATAGCAAATTGTTGATCTTTGGTTGGTTCATATGTAAAATCATTGGCAAAAATAGTTTCTTCTTCAAAATCTTTATAAGCTTCCCCTTCAATATTATTTCTTTCAGCATAAAGCTTGATAAGCTCTCCTGAAATATCTTTAATTTTCTTTTGTAAAGCCTGTTTTTTTCTTTGCCAAGCTGTTGAATTAAGCTTACTTATCTGAGGTTTCATTCCATCTTTATCACTGTATTTATAAATACTTGATATTTTTTCAACTGGAACATAGACTTTATCGTTTCCAAAATACTCTATTTGTAAATAATCTTTTTTAAGTCCACCAACTGTTAAAGTAACAACACCTGCATAAATACCAATACCATGATTTCTATGAACAACATAATCTCCAATTGCAATCGCGTCTAGGTTACGAATTTTTTTACCAATATGTAAATTATTTTTATAAGTTATTTTTTCTTTTGTTTCTTCAATATCATTTTCTGAGATAACTACCAGATTATCCCAAATAAAACCTTTGTTAATTTTACTTTGAACAATATTTATTTTTTCTAAAAAAAGTTCATTTTCGTTTGTTAATACAACATTTTCATTAAATAAATCTTTAATTTCTTCAATCTGTTCTTTGGTTGAAAGGAAAAAAACAATTGTTTTTTTTAAGGCTATATTTTTATCTACAAAAGATTTTAACTTTTTAAAATCACCTTTAAAATTTTCAATATCAGTCGTTTTATAACTATGAACTTTCTTTTTTTGCATTTCATTAGCTACGGTGTTAATAAAAAGTTCTTTAGTAGGTAATAGTTCTTCAAATGAATAAAAATATTTTTTATCTTCTAAATTTTGTTCTTCTAAATATGTTTTCTTTTCTTCTAATAATTTAGTATATGCCGTCATAATTAATGGATAATCATAGTAAAAAACTGTACTATTAGGCATATAATCTAATAAAGAACTGGTATTTTCGGTAATGATTTCATCAACAGGTTTGCAAACGATTTCATCTATTTTTTCAATGGTACGTTGTGTATTTTCATCAAAATAACGGATACTTTCAATTTTATCTCCAAAAAATTCAATCCTTATTGGATGTTTTTCATCTACCAAAAAAATATCTAAAACAAATCCTCTTACCGCGTACTCTCCAGTTGATGTAACCATAGAATCTCTTTGATAACCTAGTTTTTCAAAAATTTCTACTAATGCGTCACGATTAATATCAGTATTTGTTTTAAGAATTTGATATAAAGAATTTTGTTCTTTTAAAGAGGTATTTAATTTTAAATATCCCATCATATTAGTAACCACAATACATTTGTTATTTTGAATTTTCTCAAGAGTCTCTAAACGTTTTAGTTTTAATTCAGGTGAGACCGCCAAAGCAAGTGAGGTTAAAAAATCATCCATAGGAAAAAGATAAACATTTTCTTCGTATGTTTGTAAAGAATTTTGAATTTTATTTGCATCATATAAATTAGTGGTTACAATTAAAAGAGAATTTTCTTGGGTATTAAAATAATTAATAATATAACGATACGATAACTCTTTAGTTAAGCCTTCAATAATTGAACCATTTTCGTATGTAAATTCTTCAAATTTTTTCACGTTAACACCTACTTTGTATTATAACGATTCATTGTTACATCTATACCATTTCTAATATATGAAACAATTATTTCTTGAAAATGGTCATAATTTTTTTCAAAAAATTCCATTTCCGTTTTAGAAAAATGCCCTAATACATGTTTTATAGCATCATTGTCTTTGTCGTGCGCAATTCCTACTTTTAAACGTGCAAAAGAATTAGATGATAAAGCATTAATAATTGATTTAATTCCATTATGACCACCAGCACTACTATTTATTTTTAGTTTAATTTTGCCAAATGGTAAATCCATATCATCTTGAATTACAAATATATCAGAACAGGATATATTATAGTATTTAGCAATTTTACCAACACTTAAACCGCTTTCATTCATAAATGTTAAAGGTTTCACAAACAAACATTTTTCCCCGTCTATATCCGTTACTTTAATCATTGCTTGAAATTTTTTTTCTAGTTTAAAATCTTTTATAAAAGAATCTAATATCATAAAACCAACATTATGTCTTGTATTTTCATATTCTTTTCCAGGATTACCTAGACCTACTATCATTTTCATATTTTTCATCTCCTAAGTATATTTTGATACGTTGTTAAATTATGTATATTAATAGGAGCATACACTTTTGTTCCAAAGTTACCGCTTTTTACACATGTCAACAACACTATTTCTGGCTTAGCATTTTCTTTAGCCTGAATAAATTGTAATTCTTTTACGGCAAAGCCATATTTATTTGCATAAACAATAAGTTCATCAATTCGACTTGGAATATGAACCATATATATTTTGCCATTATCTTTCAATAAATATTTTGCCATTACAAAAATATCTTCTAATTTTAAGGTGATCTCATGTCTGGCAACACTTTTTAGTTCATTTTTATTAATATGGCTCGTTTGTTCATATTTAAAATAAGGTGGATTACACAAAATTACGTCAAAATTATTTCCCGGGAAATAATTTTTAACATTTAGTAAGGTATCATGAATCAAAGAAATATGCTTTTCCATCTTGTTCTGCTTTACAGATTCAACTGCCAAGTCATATATTTCTTTTTGATACTCTATCCCAACAACATCTTTTTTGTATTTATTATAAACTAAGATAGGAATAACAGCATTACCCGTACAAAAATCCATAATCTTGTTATCATTCTTTTTTATTTGGGAAAATTCAAATAAAAGAATAGAATCTAATGAAAATTTAAACGCTTCTTCGTACTGATAAACTTTAAGTGTAGGATAGTCAAATAACCAGTTAAGTGTCTTTTTCATCGTTTATTTTAACCTCAACTATTTCTTCACCTACTAAAACTTTACAATTAAGATTTAAAATATCGGTACCTACTACTTTTCCTTCACCATTAGGTGTTTTTATAGTATCTCCAATACTAGGTAATTGTTTAGAACATCTAACATATTCCTTATCTTCATAGGATAAACAACAAAGTAATCTCCCACACGCACCATTTATTTTAGAAGGATTTAAAGCAATATTTTGGTTTTTCGCCATTTGCATAGTAATTGATTCATTTACTTTATAACACCCAGCACAACATAATTTACGACCACAAACACCAATGCCACCTACTTCACTAGCCTTATCGCGTGCCCCAATTTGCCGTAGTTCAATACGTGTTTTATACTTTGCTGCTAATATTTTAGCAAGTTCTCTAAAATCTACTCTTTGATCAGCATAAAAATTAAATAATAATTGTTTTCTATCAAATGTAAATGAAGCGTCTATAAAATTCATATTTAATTTATTCTTTTTAGCTTCTTCACGAGCTGTTTGTAAAGCTATTTCAGCATCTTTTAAATTTTTTAAATATTGTTCATAATCCTTTTTCGTGGCAATTCTAATTATATTTTTGATGTCTTCTTCTTTAATAGAAGTATCCGTGATTTTTTTGACAACTCTTCCAAATTGCAAACCTTTTTCGGTTTCAACAATAACCGTCACTTTATTGGGAATAAAAACATTTTCAATTTTAAAATAATAACCTTTTCCTTTATCTTTAAAAATAACTTCATAAATATTCATCTGATCACCTACTTTCCAATACAAAACGATCTAAAACAAACGACGTATTTAAGTTAAAATTAAGGTCATCTAGCAAATTAGCTATATACTTAACTTGATTGTAGAAATAATTTTTATCTTTTTTCATTGCAAAATTTAAGCTACTATACTTTTCTTTTAATTCTAGATTTTTTAATTTGCAAATATATAGTTCATAATAAGTATTAAAGATTGCTTGAAATAAATATTTCAATTCTTTTTTTTCATGAATTAGTGGCAAAATAACTTGTTTATTGTAAAGTAAAGTATTATCACCTGTAATTTCATACTCTTTAATATAATTTATCGCTAAATCTTCCCAAACTTTAGGGATATCATTTTCATGATTTTGTTCATAATTTATCCTAATAATCTCACACCGACTACGAATAGTATCTATTATATTTTCTTTATTATCTGTAATAAAAAAACCTATTATAAAATCTTCTGGCTCTTCTAAAAATTTTAAAATCGTATTGGCACTAGATGGATTTAAATCTTCAGCATTTAATATAACATACATATTATACTTAGAAAAAATTGGTTTTGTTTGAAAAGATGTTTTCAAATTAATAATTTGTTCTTTTTTTATGGAATTACCATCTGGTCTTATAACTACTAAACTAGGTAATGTTTCATTTAAAATAAGTTTATTTAATTTTATATTTTCCTGTTCATCTTCAACTTCATTAATTTTGCTCAAAAATTGTAATAATTCTTGTAAACATTTTTCTTGATTATTTGTTTCAAGCAAAAAAGCATGAGAAAGATGTTCGCTCATGTATTCTTGATATAATTGCTTTATTCCAGATGTTTCCGTCATAGGTATCACCTTTAATTATTTTACTATAAAAAACAAAATAATTAAAGAAGAAAGACCTGGTAAACCTAGTAATGTAACGATACTGACAGTAATAAAATTAATAGGTATATAAATATGTAATGACGATATAAAATAATTCAAACCATAAAGTAATAGAAAAGCCCATACTACTTTTCGAAGTATATTTATCAATTTTTTCATCTGTCATTTTCCTTTTATCTTTGTTACAGAATATGAAAAAATTTCAGATTTTATTCTGAAATTATTTTTCTATCCTTTAAGGCTTTTTCTATTGTTGACATATCTAAATAGTCAATCTCGGCTCCACTCGGTAAGCCATAAGACAATCTTGATATTTTTACATTTTTATTTTCAAATATCTTTTTGATGTATAATATTGTGGTTTCTCCTTCTATAGTTCCTTTTAAAGCTAAAATAAGTTCTGGATTTTCTAATTCCTTGATTCTTCTTATGAGTGATGACAAATTAATATCATCCACTCCAATATCATCTATAGGTGATATTAATCCATTTAATACATGATAGACACCCTTAAAATTTCCAGCTTTTTCAAAAGCATAAATACTTTTGTAGTCTTCAACCACACATATTAAATTCTTATTTCTTGCTTCATCTTCACAAATATTACATTTTAAAGAATCAGTCAAATTACCGCAGACATCGCAAGGATGAAGAGTTTCACGGGCTTTAACTAGAGCATTACTTGCTATTTGTATTTCATCCAAAGGAATATTCAATATAGATAAAGCCATTCTCTCGGCACTCTTTTCGCCAATACCAGGAAATTTTTTAAAAAATTCAATGATACTTTCTAAACTAGAAGGATATACAGAATTCATATTACATTAAACCGTCAAGCATACCAGCATATTGACCCATTTTACTTTGAAATTCTTTATCAATATCTGCTAAAGCTTGTTTTTGCGCTAGAACAATAAAATCTTCTAACATTTCGATATCTTCTTTATCTAAGTTATCCTTATTTATAGTTATTTTTGTCAATTCTTTTTTACCATTTAAGATAACTTCTACAAATTCATATTTCCCGGGAAATAATTTTTGATTTATTTCATCTTTCTTTTTTTGGATGTCACGTTGCATTCTTTGAGCTTGTGCCATTATACTTTGCATATTCATTTTACTTTCCTTCTTTCTTTACACAATTTCTATTTTATCACTATTAAATATGTTTGTGGTTATTTCTTCAAAATCATTACTCGCTTTTTTAGGCTTTAAATCTGCAATCGTTTCTTCATCAATATAATTATAAACATATTTATTTTTTATATTCTGGATATATTCATTTTTTTCAGTTGTCCATTCTTCCATACTTAAAGCAATTATATGAAATTCTAAATTTAAAGAATTTTCTATTTCATCTAGCTGATTGTTAATAAGAGTTGCCATGCTGGCTAATTTGGTAGTTACAATGGCATGATTTAAAGATGAAGCCACTAATTGAGAATCTACAATTAACCCTAAAATACGTTTATCTACATTCGTATCAGACTTTTTCTGATTCCATATAGCTTGATTTGAAATCAATGATTCCTTTTTGGCGTCAGTAAAGCAGTTATTAACGCGTATTTTCTTTAGTTCGTTAATATATGTACTATCATTATTATCGTTATTTCCAATAACTTCTTCTGTTATTTTATCTTCTTTCTTTTCAAGAATGACGTTTTCATTATCTTTATTTGCTAATTTTTCAGCATTCGAGATACTATTAGTTTTAATTATTTTACTTTCCCTTACTACTTCCTTTTCATTTTCTTCAGTTGAAATAACATTCAATAAAATAATTTCAATTAATTCATAAGGATTAACATTTATGTTTATTTTATTAAGTACATCATTTAATTCAAAGATTAATTTCTTTACTTGTTGAAAACTAAATAGCCCTTGATAATTGTTTACTTTTATTAAAACTGCTATATGGGCTAGCTCCTGTACGACTTTTTTTATAAAGATTTTATAGTCACTTGAGGTATTTTCAAGTTCTTGAATTTTTTCGATAACGGATGAAACATCCCCTTCTGATAACTCTTTTAATAAATCTTTAACAAATTTAGAGGAAATAGAACCATAATTTTCTAGTATTTTTTCGGCAGTAATCTCTTCTTCGTTACTAGAAAGTTGATCTAAAAGACTAAGGGCGTCTCTTAAGCCTCCTTCTGATAAATAAGCAATTTCTTCGATAGCTTCTTCTGTTATTTTTATTTTTTCTAAATCACAAATTTTACTAATTTGTTTTTTAAAATTTTCTAAAGATATCTTTTGAAAATTAAATCTTTCACAACGTGACAAAATAGTTATTGGTACGTTTTCAACGTTTGTCGTAGCCATGATAAAAACGGCATGTGCAGGTGGTTCTTCAAGTGTTAATAACAAGGCATTAAATGCACTTGTTGTCATCATGTGGACTTCATCTATAATATAAATTTTATATTTACCCTCAGAAGGAGCTATTTTTACATTGTTGATAAGTTCTCTTATATCATCCACACCATTATTAGAAGCTGCGTCTATTTCTATGATGTCAGGACTTGTTGAAAAAGCTAAACAGGCGGCACACTTGCCACATGCTTCTCCATTAATTGGATTTAAACAATTTATTGTTTTAGCAAATACTTTGGCTGTAGATGTTTTTCCAGTTCCTCTAGGACCTGTAAACAAATAAGCATGAGATATTTTATTGTGAATAATAGAATTTTTAAGCATTTGTATGGAGTAATCTTGTCCAATAATATTTTCAAATTTATCAGGACGATACTTACGATATAAAACTTTATAATTCATAATGTTGCCTCCTCGAATGCCTTAATTATAACACAATTTATCTCTTTTTTTTGAAAAATTCAGAAAGCACGCTTGCGTACGTTTGTTCGCTGCTTGATTCTAGTTTAATAAATTGTGTTTTATCATATTCTTTTTTAAAAGCTGGCTTTGATAGCAAATAGTAAACTTTTTTTAACTTAGTTTGCTTGATTATTTCTTTACACATGCTACACGGTTCTAAGGACACATATAGTTCACAATCACTTAGATTCCAACGTTTAAGTTTTTTAGTAGCTTGTTCTATAGCATTTATCTCAGCATGACCTAAAATAGAATGATCTTTTTCTCTAGTATTATACCCATAGGAAATAATCTCATCATTCAATACAATAAGAGCTCCAATAGGAACATCCTCTGTTAGTAAGCTTTTTTTAGCTTCTTCAATGGTTTCATCAATATAGTTCATTATTTCACCTCAAAAAAAAAGTGCACACAAATAGGAAATGCTGTGGCTGCTATCTTCCGATCCTGACCAGGTTACACTATATTTGTTGCACGATTAAATCATATCAAATCTGTTTATTAATTGCAAGTTCTTTATTTTTATCTCTAATGTTTCACGTGAAGCATTGTTTTCTTTATTATTCATTTATATGTTTCACGTGAAGCATTGTTTTCTTTATTATTCATTTATATGTTTCACGTGGAACATTGTTTTCTTTATTATTCATTTATATGTTTCACGTGAAACATTGTTTTCTTTATTCTTTATTTATATGTTTCA
>ERZ1023839.250-NODE-250-length-16389-cov-10.208583_pt1 | contig 16389 bp, 10 predicted proteins | sample MGYA00380383_ERZ1023839 | MGnify/ENA primary metagenome ERZ1023839 (study PRJEB33179, sample SAMN07449065) | human gut metagenome | biome: Human-gut; feature: Human associated habitat; material: Faeces | host: Homo sapiens | place: India:Kasaragod | collected... | reverse complement strand
GGCGCATGAAAGGATTTGTTCACAGCATAGAGAGCTTTGGTTCTGTAGATGGACCAGGCATCCGTTTTCTGATTTTTCTGCAGGGGTGTCCGATGCGCTGTCAGTTCTGCCACAACCCGGATTCGTGGAAGACGGGAGTGGGAGAGGAATGGACTGCTGATGACCTTCTGGACAAGGCAGAGCGATTCAAGAGTTATTGGGGAGACAAGGGCGGTATTACCGTGAGCGGTGGAGAAGCCCTGATGCAGATAGACTTTCTCATCGAACTTTTCGAGAAAGCACATCAGCGTGGCATCAATACCTGTCTCGATACATCAGCCCAGCCTTTCAGAAGAGATGGAAAGATTTTTGAGAAATTTGAGCGTCTGATGGCCGTTACCGATACCGTTCTTCTTGATATCAAGCATATCAATGATGAAGAGCATCGTAAGTTGACGCTTCATAGCAATAAGAACATACTCGATTGTGCCCGCTATCTCAGCGAGATCCACAAGCCTGTATGGATACGCCACGTCCTTATTCCAGGTATTACCGACAAGGATGAATACCTGGAAGAGTTGAGAGACTTCCTCTCTACGCTCAGCAATATCCAGCGCATAGATGTATTGCCTTATCATACGATGGGCATCTACAAATATGAGAAGCTGGGAATCCCTTATCCGCTAGATGGCATAGAACCTCCTGGCAGAGAACGTGTGGCTCATGCCGAATCTATATTGCAGAAAGCATTATAGACCCGGCAGAGCGTTTTTCTTATGATATGCAGTAGGGGCAATTACATTCCGAAGATTGCCTTATCATCATTATTCTTATTATGCAATGCTACCATAGTTGGGCTTGCCTTGGGGGTAGGCTCAACTATGTTTTCTTTATGGGTTTCTACAGAGCTGACCAGCTGTGCCTTGATGATAGGCTTGCAGATATAGTCGTTCACACCCATCTCATAGCAGTCGTCGATGTTGTCCTTGTTGTTGAGCAGGGAAACCACAATGATTGCCATCTCCGATTTGTCGTAAGAAGCTCTGACGTGCTTGATGACATCCCAGCCGTTTACCTGGGGCATCATCAGGTCGAGCAGGATGATGTTGGGCTGGAAGCTATCTACCAGTTCGATAGCTTTAGCTCCACCATCCGCTTTCTGAATCTCAACGTCTAAGCCTTTCAGCATATCAGCAACTAATTCAATATTCTCGTGAATATCATCTACTACTAATACTTTACATTTACTATTCATTTCTCGCAACTTATTGCGACAATCCTAAGCCCTTACCTTATGGATTCCGTAGATATCACACATGAAACCCTTATCGGTGAGAATCTTATTCATGTCTAGGTTATTGAATATTTTATGATTGGTACCGATGACTACGATTTCATACTTTTGATCGAGCACGGAAGGGTTGTCGGTAATCTTGATTTCATATTCTTCTTTTACTTCTTCTGCGTCCACCAGTGGGTCGTAGAGGGTGGTTCTGTATCCTGTACCCAGAAGATTGATATACAGGTCGGCTACTTTGGTGTTACGGATGTCATCACTGTCTGGCTTGAACGAGAAGCCCAGGATGAGAACGTTGGTCTCTGCCGGAACGAAGTTTCTTACCTCGCTGGCACTCTTGATCTTTCCTGCCATCCATATTGCCATCTGCTCATTCACCTCGCGAGCCGTAGAGAGGAGGGATGGAACCACATCCACCTCCTGTGCCTTGTTGATGAGATAGTAGGGATCCACAGCGATGCAGTGACCGCCCACCAGTCCAGGGGTAGCAGGCACGAAGTTCCATTTGGTACTTGCGGCAGCCGTAACGTCCTGGATGCTGATGCCCATCTTGTCGTATATCTTCTGCATTTCATTGAAGAAGGCAATCTGAACGTCGCGCTGGCAGTTTTCCATCAGCTTGCTAGCCTCTGCCACCTTGATGCTCTTTGCCTTGAAGGTTCCGTGGGTCAGCACAGAAGCGTAGAGCGAATCGATGATCTCGGCAGCTTCGGGGGTAGAACCGCTGGTTACCTTCACGATGTTCTCGATGGTGTGTACGGTATCGCCCGGATTGATGCGTTCCGGAGAGAAGCCTACATAGAAATCCTGGTTGAGCTTCAAGCCGGATGTTGCCTCCAGCAGTGGAGCGCATACTTCCTCGGTGAGCCCGGGATATACAGTCGATTCATATACCACGATATCGCCCTCTTTCAGGATGGCACCTACGGAGCGGGTGGCACATCTTACGCAACTGATGTCTGGCTTGTTCGACTTGTTGACAGGTGTAGGAACCGCAATGATATACACATTGCACTTCCTGAGCATTTCTATGTCGCTAGTCAGTTTTAGTCCCTGAGCCAAGGCCTTCGATAGCATTTTGTTCTGATTCATCTGCGTCTGGATAAGTCTGTTTACCTTTTTCGCATTGTTATCATAACCCCATGTATCGTATTTCTTTGAGAATAAGCATGCTAGGGGGGTACCTACGTAGCCCAATCCTATCACTCCAACCTTAAACTCGTAAGGTTTGTTTGTCATATATCTATATTGTTTTAATTATTATTACTATTTCTTACTTATCCTGTTGCCTTTCGGCAAGGTACTGTGTTCTTTGCAATCCTATGGGTTGCCTTAGATTCCTTCCAGCTGTGCGTAGCGCGATGTCTTCTTCGGGTTCCACTCATCCTTGTAAGAGGTGCGAAAGAACAGTTCCTGAAGATGCGCCTCCAGTCGGGCAAAGCGCAGGAAGTAGCCTGTGTATGGCGACATGAGTGGCATAAACCGATAGAGGAACCAGGCGGTTTTCTTTCTTTCCGTTACCAGCAGCACCAGGATGAATGCCAGCTGCGACAGGCATACACGGATGAAGTAGCCCAAGAGCAGCACATCCACGATGTGGGTGTTGAAGGTGATGGCAAGCTGAATCATATATCCCAGCCACAGGAAGTTGAATACGCAGTCGAACACTACGCTTTCCATATTCGACAACCAGTTGAGGATGCTCCAGTTCTTGGTAGGCAGCAGGATGTCGATGTGCTTGCGCAGGCGGAATCTCACGAGTGATCTCGACCATCTGATGCGCTGATGATACAGTTTGTACCATTTGGTTGGCACATTGGTCATGCAGATGGCATCTTCGGCGAATTTCACCTTGTAGCCAGCCTTGCGGATTTTCTGCGTGATATCACCGTCGAGTCCCGGACCGATGTCCCAGTATCCCACTTCCTTCAGTGTCTTGCGCTCGAAAGCGCCGAAGGCACCCGAGATGATGTGGTAGATACCCAGGGCGCTGGTTACGGTTCGACCCACCTGTATTCGCTTCAGGTATTCGAATGCCTGGAGCGATGAGCAGATTGTCTCCTTGTAGTTTCTCACCTCGATGCAACCTCCCACGGCTTTCACCTCACTGTCGAGGTAGAAGGGCAGGAGTACATTCTCCAGTGCGTCACGGTCGAGCGATGAGTCGGCGTCGAGACTTACGATGTATTTTCCCCGTGCCATGTTCGCTCCGTAGTTAGTGGCTGCAGCCTTGCCGCCTCGGGTCTCCAATCTCAGATAGTGCGTGATGAGTCCCGCACGGTAGAGGTCGGTGCATATCAGTTTGGTGTCGTCGTCGCTGCCGTCATCCACCACGATGATTTCGTAGTGCCGGTAGGTTTGTTCGTTCAGCGACTTCACCATCTTGTAGATGTTCTTGCCTTCGTTCTTACCCGGCACCAGGATGGTGATGAGCGGGTTTTCTCTATAGAGATAGAATCGGGCAAGCTCCTTTTCCTTGTTTCTCTTGTTTCGATTCATCAACTGGTTGAAGATCACCAGATACTCCAGCAGGTAGTATCTTGGAACCTCGATGAAGAAGAGGAACCAGTAGGTGTTGGCTATGCTCGCAAACGAGAGCGTGGCAATCCAGTCCCAGAAGCGGTTGATTGTATCTGCTATACTAAACATATCTTCAGTTTCCTTTCTTCTCTTATCTCAGTACGGTGAGTGCCAAAATGGCGATGAGGACGAGGATTCCGGCGATGGCGACGAGGGCTCCCACCAGTTCCTTGTAGAGTTTCACTCTCTTCAGCACCTTGTCGGTTTCGTCTTCTTCCGGAGCAATGTCGAGTCGTTCTTCCTGCGGCTTCACGATTTCTTCGTCTATCATCGGATTCTCCGAATAGGTGCAGTAGTCGTCTGGAGTCAGCTCAATGAAGTTCATCTTGTCGAAGAAATCATCATATTCTCCGCTCATTCCCCTATGCTTGGTATTGAGTACGCAGCAGATAATCTGGTCGGGGTCTATCATATTGGCTACCTTTCGGATAGCCTTCGACATCTCCCTGCTCAGGTGCTGCTGTGCGTCATTCTCAGACTTCTCGTCAAATGCCGTATAGGTAACGTAGAAGATGTTGTTGAAGTACGATACCTTGTGGCTGTTGAAGATGCGGCAGAACTTGGCCTGCATGGTCTCCTTGATCTTGACTGTTTCCTGATTGGAGTCGAGAATCCATATCTTGCCTACAATCACCGATACCTGGTCGTCGCGGTAGGTTTCCAGAAGCTGGCGGCGCAGACGGTTCTGCAGCAGACTATACTCCATGTAGTTATCGTAGGTATTGGTCATATTACTGAAGAGCAGTCCGCTCTGGGTCAGCATACGGATACCTTCATCTGTAATCTCGTAATTCTCTACATCACGTGGAACCAGCGCATTGACAGGGTAGGTGCTCTCACAATAGCAGCAGGTTGACTTGGTGACTGGCGTGGTAAACGAGTTCTCGCAGTCGTTGCAGGAATAGATTACTGCTGGTCGGTCATAATCCACACCGATGTGTCTCAATCTCTTATGGCACTTCGGGCAGATGAGCATGCCACCTACATTGTATGCACTTTCCGGTGCCACGTTGGCACAGGAAAAGTGGTGGATGATGTTCTGGATCTTCAGATTCGAACTTCCGCACTTCGGGCAGCACTCCGTGTATAGCAGGTGACTGTGGTTGCACTTCGGACAGAGATGCTCCTTGATGAGGTATTTGTGCTTGCGCAGAGCGCCATATTCCTCTAGCGTATCTATGAAGGAGAACATCTCGGCAAGATGAAACAGGCTCATGCTGTGATAGTGCTCGAAGATAGGATTGATGTATCCCAATGACGATTTCTCCATGAGCCTGTGAGTCAGGATTCTCTGGTCTCTGGAGAGCAGATACCTCAGAATGTTGGAGAAGAGCTGGTTAGGCTGAGTTGGGCGTACCACCTCCTGCTTGATGCCATATTTCTCCTTGGCAGCCTTGATCTTGTCAATGATCTCATATACTTTCTCATTGCTCATATCGCTGACATAGGCATCAACGATGTAGTCAATGATCTGCTCCTTGCCGGATACCGCCATATTGACGAATATCGGTTTGTAGCTGCATTTGTACGATAGGATAGGGCTCGCTCCAAACAGGATAGCATGGAACGCTCGCTCACTCTTCGTATTGATATATATGCAATCGAAGTAGTCGGACTGGATATCTGGTGTCGAGTCGATATCGACATAGCTGTCGATGGTGAGCACCATGTCTCCACGTTTGTTTCTTTTAAGTCCAATCATTTCTTCTGGTTCTTTACTTTGATTTGTCGGTCGAAATCAGCTTCGAACTTCTTACGACATTTTGATTCTTGTCCACTGGGATAGTGTACATCGGCAGCGGTTTAGGATCGAGCATAGCGCTGATCTTGTTGATTCTCACTCTCACTGGCAGCTTGTTGCTCATCACCCATGCCGGAACTCTCTGGTTAGGGTTCAGTGTGAACACGGCAACCACTGCATTGGCATCATGCGAAAAGTTACTCTGCAGATGCTTCGGAATTTCCTCTACTCTCAGACCCACCATCTGTAGCTTGGCTTTCAGCTCCAGATCCTTGTTGATGATGATGTCTGCATCGTCAGGACTCTCCATATACTTCACCTTGTCGTTGGGGACGTAGGTGATTACTCCCAGATGGCATGCAGCGTAGTCGGTATGCTGGATGGTCATGACTTCCTGGCTCTTGAATACCAGCGTCCTGTCGCTTACATTGATCTTGGTGATATAGGCATCGGCTGGAGCGCAGCAGTAGTGTATCAGCCCTTGGCTGTAGATGCTCGTGTTGCTGGAGTACGGCATGGCGGCATTGTCGGTGCCGGCACCTCTTCTCGACATGAAGTTATAGGTGGTGTTCTTAGCCTTGGCGTAGATTTCCACCTTGTTCGCCTGCTTTCTGAGTTCTTCTTCCACTTCGGCAATCTCTGCATCCAGGGCATTGCGCTTGGTGTTGTCGGTGAGTCCGTAGTAGATATCCGAGCTCTCTGAAGCCTTCTGCTTTTTCAGTTCAGCCAGTCGTGTACGGAGCACCGGGATTTCTTCCCTTGCCAGCTGTGCCTGCACCTCCATGTCGTGCGTTTCCTTTACAGCCGAAGGCAGGATGTTGGGGTCATACTGGTTCACGATGTTTCCCAGCAGCACGTAGGAGTAGAGGGTATCACCCTTGTGTACCACTTCTCCTATTTCCTTGTTTACCTTGAGGACGTAGATGTCGTCAACAGCCGAAATCGGGTTTTCGTCTATGGTGATGTATCCGTCGTAGATGACCCATATCATTCTTGTGACGATATAGTATGCTGCCAGTACGATGACGAGCAGGAAGATCAGCGCGAAGATAACCTGCTGTCTTGCCAGTCGGTGGCTCTGCGACTTGAGCATGTCAGACATTGCCTGTTCCTGCGGCGTGCTATTATATTGAAACTCATTCATAGTTCTATTTCTCTGAAGATAGAATTGTTGTTGTAGATGCTGACTGCCTTCTCGATATTGATGATGGCAAGTCCGCGGTTTAACATCAGCTTATACATTCTCTCCATGCTTTCGAGGAATCCCGTATATTCGTCCATTCGCATCAGGTAGTTGTACCCCTGCTTCTGGTTCTTGTAGGCAAATCTTCTCATGTCGATGTATTTGCCGGTCTGCTCTATATGGAACGCCTCGGTGGCGATGGCGTGGTTCAAATTCTCTATTCTCTTCAGCAGGATGCCAACCGATTGTTTGATCTCCTTGACGTCGGTGCTTCTGCTGCTTCTGATGATTTCCTTTTCCGTTTCGAGAGCCTTGCGCTTGCGTGGGTTCTCGTTGTAGATCGGGATGGTGAACCGCACTCCGATATCACCGTTGTTGCTTATCTTGTTGTTGCTTTGCCAGTAGGATGACCATCTGGCGAAAGGCGTGATTCTTGTTGTCGATAAGTAATTCGCCAACTTGCTGTCGTTGTCGGCAATCTGTTCTTTTACCATCACGATTCTTGCGTCGATGCTTTCCTCGTCGATGTGGTGCCAGAGTGCCGTTGTATCTACCACTATCCGGGTTGGCTTCATGCGGTAGATAGGTTTATTGGAGATGTCGCGGTCGGAGCAGAGAATGGAGATATCGTATTCTGCTGCCAGTTTCTCGTTCATCACCTTCAGCATTTTGTCGTTGCTGATTCGGTCTTTCTCCAGCATGAATTGGTATGCCTCGTTCATGATGTCGAGGTTGTCCAGTCGGTGAGCGATGATCGTACCGATGTAGAAGTTATATTGTTCGGTAAGCTCTTCAGCTGCCTTCTCATAGATGTCTGCTGTCAGTCTCTTCTTGCTTTGCAGCCTGGAGAGTTCGTTAGCCAAAGCTACTTTGGCTTTCTTTTCCTTGCCCTGGTAGAACTTGCTGTTGATGATGTTCCATCCCAGTTCTGCCTGGGTCTTTGCCTTGTATTGGGATACCTGGTCTTCGTTGTCGTTGTCGGCATCGAAGTAGGCATCGGGTCTGGCATACACCTGTCCGGTTACTTCCAGTCCGTGGTGTCTTTCTATTGCCAGTTGCTCGTGGGCAGTCTTAGACCAGTAGAGCGAGTCTGTGTTTCTGATGTCAGCCGTGTGCTGACTGTTGAGTCCCAGGTTGATGACCGGGGATTTTACCCAGATAGGGTGGTTGAGTAGGGTATCGAGTTGTGCGAAGCGATTCTTGAAGTGCTTGAGTACATTTTCATTTTTCAGATTTTCATAAACGAGCATCTTCGGGCTGAATGCTTTTTTCAGGGTCTTTTGCTTCAGATTTTGAGCCATAACACCCCTTCCTCCGATAGTTATCAGAAGAACAACAGTAGTGTATTGTATCAACTTTCGCTTCATCTTTCTCTTATTTTAAACACTATGAATGCAGCCGCAAGCTGTTGCAGCTGCATTCAACTAGTGTCTTTTGAATTCTATTGCTCAATGATAATTATTATCTATTTCTTATGAATTGAACATATATCAGATTCCTTATTTAGTAAGAAACCTCAGGATCGGCATTCTTGAGTTGGAATACCTGCAGTCTGCTCTGTCCGTAGGCTACGTAGATATAGCCATTATATTCTATTACATAGTTGGCAGAGTGGGCAAGGTTGCGGTGTGCAACCACCTCGTGAGTTTCCTTGTCGAGAACCACAAGTCCGAATCCGCCGTATGCGATATATACATACTTCTTTCCTACGTAGCAGCCATTGGCATGGCCTTTATACTTTCCGGCATTTTCGCCTTCCGTGATGGTAGGGCTAGGCATCTGGTAGTGCCAGAGTTCATTGCCTTCCATATCGTAAACATACATACCGGCAGCACCGCGGCAAACGTAAATCTTGTTATCATCCACACGAACCACGTTCTTACCGTTGTTTGGTTCAATGGTGCTGATGGCGAAGCTGTTGATCGGGTTGCTGAGGTCTTCTGCCTTCTGGTCGAAGATTTCCACGGTAGCAGGGATAGCCTCTGTCTCGTTGGTTGCTTCTCTGTTCAGATAAACTGTAACGATCTTACCATTGCCGATAGCTATGTGCTTTACCTTTCCTGGCTTGTTGATCTTGTCAAGCTCATTATAGGTATCTGCATTGTAAACCAGATAGCCCTTGGTGGTTGCAACGATCAGATGGTTGGTTTCCTCGTTATAGACCACGCAGTTCTCATCATAACCCTTTTTCGCATATTCTGCTGTTGCAGGATTCATCTGGATGAACTGCAATGGCTTCTCGTAAATCACGGTGTCCTTGCCATTGATGGTTGTTGTGATAGACTTTGATTGGTCTGCCAGCAGATGATTGTCCTGGATAGGGATGTATGCGAGCATTGCACCCTTCTTGTTGGAACTTCCTGGTAAGTAAACCATGCGCTTGTCAGACTTGAGCTTCACTGCCAGCAGATGGTTGAAGTCGAGGTCTTTCTGGTCATCGCAGAGATACTGCTCCAGTGTTACCTTGTTGTTTTCTACAGGACTGAATACCTCAATACAGCCACCGTGTTTCTTGTCACGGGTATGGTAAGACATATACAGTCTTCCGTTGAGCGACTGGATACATGTTGCCGAGATGTCGTGATCGTGATTATAGTCGATACTTGAAATCAAGTCGAGTGTAGGCTTCTTTGCAGGTTCCTTGTCTGCATTGTAACCATTAGGATTGCACTCTGTCTTCTTGATGACGTAGTTACCAGTTCCTTCGTCTGTTGACCAATGTACGTTTCCAGATGCCCAGATCACTCTAGTGTTATCTTCTGTAAGTTTCTTATTTGTGTCACTATTAGTGTAAATGCCGTCGGAGCAATCTACAATGATAGTTGCGTTATCTCCACTTGTAGTCAGAATATTACAATCTACAGTTTTCTTGGTTGTATTCCAATCCTGAAAGGAGCTTGCTTCAGCCTTTTTCCCTGGTGCATTATAGATGATTCTCCTGCATTTGATGACGGCTACACCATCCTTGTCTCCCAAGTCTGTACAACCCAAAGTATTATTGAGGTTTTGGTAAATGTCATCTACTTCAACCATTGATTGGTCATGTAAAACCATCTTTGAGTTCGAGTCTTGGTAATAGTTGGCTGCCTTCAGATACAAGGTCTCTATCGTAGCTCCGTTGGTGATGTAAACGTCACCGCTGGTTTTTACGGAACATCCTGCATGTAGGGCTGTTTGGCTGTCTAACTTTATACCTGTTTTGGCATTGAGAGTTCCATTTATTGTGGCATAGGTATTATTAGTCATGTAAAAGTCCTCTGTCAGTTTAACATCACCCATGCAGGCGAATCCTGTTTTTGTACCGTTGATCTTGATGTTCTTGGCCTTTACATTGCCACCAACATAAACTTGAGAACCATTCTGAATATCAAGGGTCTTTCCTTCGATATTTAAATCTCCATTATAGTTGTGGAAATCATTTTTGATGGTATAGTAGCTTTGGCTTGCAGGAAACTCGATGGTTCCGAAGTTATCTATTTTGTTAATGCCAAATACCTCGCCAGAGTTTGCGGCAATCAGTTTTCCGCCCTTCATGACGATTATGTTTGTATTGTCGAAGTATGTATTTCCGCCATCATATTTGAATGTACCTTTCACATAAATGGTCATACCTTGAATGTTCATGTTATTGGTAGTTACAACATCTCCTTCTTTTACGTAGTAATTACCAGGATGTGCATTCCAAGGTTCTTCTACTGTTGCCAAGTCTTTTGCATTAGCAGGTATAGTAACTTCTGGAGTCTCACCGGCTCTTGTACGTGCCTTGTTTACCAAAGGAGTGATTGATGCCCCTTTGATGGTTTTGTAATTGAACACTCTTGATGCCAGCTGGTCTGCATACTCTGCGGTTACGTTGGAGCCAACGATAGTAGCAGCTTTACCGATAGGGTCTATGACAGAATCGTTGCCGGAATCGCTACAAGATGCCAAAAGCATTGCAGCAAATGAGAACGTTGCAAGTTTAATATTTATAGCTTTCATATTCATTTACTTAACATTTATCGTTTACATTCTTGTTGAACGTATTTCTTGTTTCAGCTAGTCAACTTAGCTCTAATAAGGTGAATGTTCCCTCCCACTCGCAAGGAGTGGGAGAGAACAAGGATTATTTCTTTTATTCGTATTACTTCTTGGTATTTGTAAGCTTGAATACCTGTACACGGCTCTGACCATATGCAACGAAGATGTTGTTGTCGTTATCGCCTGTTACGAAGTTGGCAGACTTGCCGTTGTATGCCTTACGGTGGCAAACTTCCTTGCCTGTTGTCTTGTCGAGAACAACAAGACCATATGAACCGCAAGCTACATATACGTAGTTTCCAGCAACATAAACTCCATTAGCGCAACCTTTCACATAGTTCTTTCCTGCTTCCAGGTTCTGAGCCTTATTAGATGCAGTGAAAGTTGGACATGTATAGAACTGGCTAGCAGTACCGTTGGAAATCTTAGAGATACCATTCTCGCCCTTGCAGACATAGATATCGCCATTAACCTCATCTACAGCAATCACAGTCTTGTTGCCCTTAGGAGAGATTTCACCGACATTATATGTTGCTGCAACGTCCTGCATTTCATTGTCGTTATATGCAGTCAGTGTGCCATCAACTGTCAATGCGTAGAGCTTGTCGTTTGCTGTAACAAGATACTTACCCTCAGTGCTACCCTCGTTCCACTTGTTCATCTTGGCATTGAAGATAGTGAAGCCCTTGGTGGTTGCAACAATGTGGTTGCTCTTGAAGTTAGCTACACAGTTGGCATCCATACCTTTGGTCTTCTTGTCGATAGCAGAAATCTTAATCTGGTTAGCGAATGAACCATCGCTGTTCAGTGAAATCTGTCCCATGAACGGACCTACACCTGTTACTTCATCAGCATGGTTAGCGTTTCCACTCTGGCTACCTGCTACCCAAAGGGTGTTACCATCTACCAGGATGTGGTTGTAGTCATTGGTAGCATTGGCTGATTGTACACTATGATTGATAGCCAAGGTGTTGTTTGTCAAACTGATAGCCTCGATAGCTCCATTAGAAGCCTTGCCGTTTGTATGGTAAGCTACATAGAACTTGCCGTTTTCTCCTGGCTGGATGCAGGTAGCAGACATACCATTGTTTGGAGTCTTGTCTTCTGCAACCAAGTCAAGCTTTGGAGCAGCGATGATAGTTGCAGGATCTCCAGCCCACTCAAAGCCGTAAGCCTGGTAGTCTGCGCCATCTGCTTTCTCCTTGACACCCTTACCATCAGTTGCCTTATCGTAGTCGAGGTAAGAAGCTGCAATATCGAGATCCTCGAAAGAGTTCTCCTTCTCTGTGCCTGTATAGCACTCTGTGAACTGGAGCAGGAAGGTTGCGTTGTTTTTAGATGTTGCCAAAGCCTGAATCTGGTTGTCACCATTGTTGGTGAACTTCTTAGCCTTGATAACAGCGATGGCGTTGTCATCGTTCAAGGTAATCTGACCAGCACTTGCGTTATCAGTTACGATATTGTTGGTATAGATATCGCTCTTGTTATTGATGTTGATCTTGCAGTTACCCTTCAGATTGAGAGTAGCATCACCCTTGTCGTTGGTAACGTTGATGTAATCTGCAGTGATATTTGAACCTGCTTCTGCGTTGAATACCTTTGAAGCCTTGATAGCAGATTTCTCGCTGGCAAACATCTCGCCCTTAACGTTCAAGGTCTCTGTTCTCAAGAAACCGCCGAACTGCAAAGCACCATTCACGTTAACTGTTGTAGCGTTCATGATGTGCTTGGTAGCATTTACTGAAGCACCTTCCTCGATGTTCAACTCAACAGCGTGGAGAGAACCGCCGATGAAGGCATCAGAACCCTGCTTGAATGTGATGTTGTGCTTTGGAGTGATGATGGCCTTCTTATTGTTCTTGTCGTAAGGATTGACAGAACCGATACCGCCACCGTTATTTGGAGTTCTAACATACAGCTTACCTGCTACTGTGATATCTTTATCTACAACGATAGAACCGCCATCGTTGATGATGGTTGCGTCAGCAGGAATTTCCAAGGCATTTTCGCCAGCGTACTCCAATGTAGCACCGCCGTCAACGTAAATTTTGCAGCCTTCAAGTGATTGGTCGAAAATCAGCTTAGAACTACCCTTAACGAAGATAGTAGCACCTTTGATGCTGTAACCTGCCATGTTAAGAGTTTTTTTGCCTGTTACCAAATAAGTCTTGCCTGCAGCCATGTCCTCTGGATTGTTCCATGTCTTTGCGTTCTCAGGAACAGCTGGGATAACAACTTTGTCGGCAGAAGCAAATGCTCTTGTCTGAGTTGCTCTTGAGAAGAAGAACTTTCTGGCGTTAGCTGTTGTGTTCTTGTAGTTTGAAACGCGCGCTTTGAGTTCTGCTTCAGAGCTGCTTGTAAGATTTGCAGTGATAGTCTCTGCAAGTTCCACGTTAGGGGTTGGACCAGTAGGATCGCTGTTGCTGTCGCTACATGATGCGAAAACGAATGCCGCCAAACCGATGGCAGCAAGCTTGGAATTGATTACCTTCATATCTATTAATAGTTTTAATTTTATTTTAGACGTTATTATTTTTACTTCTTACTTCATTATTACTTTTACTTATTTTTAAGTTCAGTTCGAATACTTATTTTTAAGTTCAGTTCGAATAATAAATGTTTTCTTAGCAGGTGGTTAGGGCAACTGCAAAGTGCGAATGCTAAGCCATTACTCTTCTATCTGCAAATTCACGGTGCAAATATACTGTAATTATTGCAAATAGAGTAGGTTTGCAGGTTAAATATTCTTAAAACGGAAAATCTTTTGTGCTGAGTGCTATGGAGTTACCTTTTGTTGACGGTAACGGAGTTGTGAAAAAGCCTAAAATCCAGGTATGTTTCTTATGGTATCATATATGTTTCAAAAGTATGCGACGTTGGCTTGTGCCTTACTTGCTGTTCAAAAGAGCCTAACGTAACGTTCAATTAAGCCTAACGTAACGCTTAATTGAGGCTTAATTGGATGACAAGTAAGGCTCTATTGCAAGGTGTTTGAGGCTCTGTTGCCAGACATTTAAGGCTCTTTTTGCAATCTTTTTGGGCTTTTTTGCAACCTTTCGGGTTTCTTTTGCGTCTAAGCATCAGAATATAGAAAATTTAAAATCGAAAGAGTATGAAAACAATGAGTATTTGGGTTGCTTCGGCAACTTTGTTTCTTGCCTCTATGGGCATCTGTTCCTGCAGTATGGGTTCTACTACCTCTTCTGAAATGAGAGGAAGCCTGGAGTTTACGCAGGATGATTTGAGAGAGAAGCCTTTCAAGGCTATCGACGTGGATATGGTTGCCAGTGTCTATTATACACAGAACGACGGCGATGAATGCAGCGTTCGACTGGATTACTCTGCCATCAAGGATGCTGAGTTCGCTCAGAAACTCAAGGAGAAAATCAAGGTGGTTTATCGTGACGGCGAAGTGAAGATCGGTCTGACGGGAAGACTCAAGGTGCCTGCCAGCTGTAATTCTGAAAAAAACAGATTGAAGATTTATATCACCAGTCCTGACCTGGTGAAGATTACTCAGGAAGGAGTAGGGGCTTTCTATGCCAAGTCTGTCAACAGTGACCGCCTGGAAATCGATAACGAGGGCGTAGGCTCTGTCAGCATCAATCAGATTCTTGCCAACAAGCTGGATGTTACCAACGAGGGTGTTGGCTCCGTCAGCATCGATCATGCCAAGGGCGACGTGATGAAGATTGACAACGAAGGTGTAGGCTCCGTAAAGGTTGGCAATGTGGCGATGGGCGACCTGATGGTGGATAACGAGGGTGTAGGCTCCGTTACGCTCGATTTCTTCAAGGGTGGAAATCTGAAGATCAACAATGATGGCGTGGGTAAGGTAAGCGCCAAGGTTGATTGCCAGGTATTGAATGTTGATTTGGATGGTGTTGGCGGCGTGCATCTGAGCGGTGTCACCGGCAAATATACCCGTCATAAGGACGGCGTTGGAAGTATCTCTGACGGAGGTCTGAAGGTCGGTAGATAATCGGGAGAATTTTTTAGAAAATGCAACTTTTGCACCCCATTACATACTTGTTATATTTTTCTTTTATATATTTTCTTTTTAAAATTAATATATAATATAATGGGGTGCAAAGGTTGCATGGATTTGGGCAAGAGACGCTCTTTTTCAGAATCTCTTGCCTATTTTATCGGAGCTTTAGAAGTCCCACTTTACACCCAGGCAAGGGCGAACCTTTGCTCCATCGGTGCTGCCGAAGTTATTGGTGATTTCTACCTCGCCACCCAGGCTCAGGTTTTCGCAGCCGAAGTGCTGGCCTACATTGTACCACAGCTGTGGCTCGGTGATGAATACCGTGTGGCGGGTCTTAGCCTTGCCGTCGCCATCTACGGTTCCGTGGGTTTCCCACCAGAAATCAGCGAAGCCGTCAAACTTCAGTCCCTTTACTCCGAAGAGGTCGTTGCAGGTCCATACGGCAGTCAACTGCATCGGAACATTCTGGTCGGTCTTGCGGATGGTCTTATAGAGAACGTCCAGATTCAGGGTGTTCTTGTAGGTAGCATCGTGAATCAGATACTCCACACCGAAGAGCCAGGCATTGTTGATAGGGTAGTTCTTGGTGATACCGCCATTATACTCCACGTGCAGGCTCCAGTTTTTCATGCTGCTGTTCTGCCAGAAGTTCAAGGCACGTGAAATCTCGGTATAGGTGCCGCCCTGTGCTAAGTTTGGACTGTTAGGGTCCATCTTGTCGTAGTTGAAGTCGTGGTCAACGAAGAAGTAGGTGCTTCCCCATTTGTCCTGCTTGAACATCTCCAAGGTCAGGGTTACATACTTACGGTCGGTACCGAAATCATAAAGAATCTGTGCGTTGGTCTGTGCAAGCGTCTTGCTTGCTGGAAGCAATGCCAATGCCATCAGCAGGAGGCTTTTTAATTTTCTCATAACAATGTTTTCTTGTTTTTGATGATGAAGTTTAAAATATGATTTGAAACTAAAAAATAAAATATGATACGGAATTAAAAAAGACTGCGAACATGATACCCGCAGTCTTTTTTTTGTATATATAAATCGAATCGAATTTTCCTTTGCTTAGATATAAATCCAGTCTTTTTCCTTTGCTTAGTAAGCGAAGAGAGGATAATCCTTCATGGTCTCGTTTACCTTCTCGCGAACGCGGGCGATAACCTTCTCATCCTCAGGTGAATTCAATACTTCCTCGATGAGCTCTGCGATGAGATGCATCATATCCTCCTTGGCACCACGGGTTGTCATGGCAGCTGTGCCCAGGCGGATACCTGAAGTCTGGAAGGCAGAACGTGAATCGAATGGAACCATGTTCTTGTTTACGGTGATATCTGCTGCAACAAGCGCATTCTCAGCAACTTTACCTGTGAGGTCTGGATATTTGCTTCGGAGGTCAACGAGCATAGAGTGGTTGTCTGTACCACCACTTACGATGCCGAAGCCACGACCCATTAGATCGTCAGCGAGAACGGCTGCGTTCTTCTTCACCTGCATGGCATAATCCTTCCAGGATGGCTGCAGGTTCTCATTGAAGGCAACAGCCTTGGCAGCGATGACGTGCTCCAGCGGACCGCCCTGCTGACCAGGGAATACGGCAGAATTCA
>ERZ1023839.249-NODE-249-length-16446-cov-9.011165_pt1 | contig 16446 bp, 22 predicted proteins | sample MGYA00380383_ERZ1023839 | MGnify/ENA primary metagenome ERZ1023839 (study PRJEB33179, sample SAMN07449065) | human gut metagenome | biome: Human-gut; feature: Human associated habitat; material: Faeces | host: Homo sapiens | place: India:Kasaragod | collected... | reverse complement strand
ACCACATAGGGAATATACAGAGATGAATTGCGCTTTCCCCGGAACGGCTCCGGCGAAAGATACGGGCAATCCGTTTCCAGGACAATTCTGTCAAGCGGTATCTTTTTCACAACCTCTTTTATCTTTGCGGCATTTTTAAAGGTCAGAACTCCCCCGACGCCGATATAAAATCCCATTTTCACTGCCGTTTCCGCAATCTCCTCGGAATAGGAAAAACAATGTACCACGCCGCCGATTTCCTCTGCGTGCTCCTGTCTTAAAATTTCCATGGTATCCTGTGCCGCGTCCCTCGAATGGATGATAACGGGCTTGTGCAGTTCTCTTGCCAAATTCAGCTGTCGCCTAAACCAAATTTTCTGTGTATCCCTGTCGGGCTCCGGCCAGTAATAATCCAGACCGATTTCTCCCACTGCCACACATTTTTCATGCAGCAGTGCATCCCGAAGCCATGCAAAATTCTCCTCATTAAGCTCTGCCGTCTCGCTGGGATGCACGCCGAGCGCACCGTACACAAATGGGTATTTTTCCATGATTTCCATGGTTTTTCTGCAGGAAGCAAGACTTGCTCCCACGTTTACCACTTTGCCAATCCCCGCCTCCGGCAGTGAAGGAAGCAGGCTGTCTCTGTCTTCATCAAATGCCGCATCATCATAATGGGCATGTGTTTCAAAAATCATAATTCTTGCCTTTCGTTTTCTCACTGTCATACAGCATATAAATATCATATGACATTTTGGGCATTCTGTAAACAAAAAAAGCACCAACCCCCGAGATAACCTCGAAAATCGGTACTTGTAAGTGCACCGCCAGGGGCTCGAACCCTGGACACCCTGATTAAGAGTTAAACGTGCGTATTTTATCTATATTTTGTTCACTTCATCCCACATAGCTTGGGCATGTTCTGATGTGTGATCTCCGTGTGCTATCTGTATATTTTGACGGCTTTTTTTCTTCCTGCGTTTTACTTTTACTTCGTTTGATTGAAAGGCATCTATTACTATACCGCATATTTTAGTAAACAAAATCAAGACTAAAACGGCGCCTATGGTTATCATGGCTACTTGTTCCGGCGGAAGACTCGTTAGATATGTATTGATGTATTCTTTCAGGGTGTATAAGTAATCCCTTACGCCATACATCCAGTTTTGAATGTTCTGCATGGTTTCCATTATCTCTTGTTCCCCCTTACCCAATCTTGGAAGTAGATGACTCTTGTTCCATCCGTTCAGCTTCCGCTGTTCGGATGATGTTCTTTTTTCCTCTGTCGTCTGCCGTTCGGTATAGGTCAACAAGCTTTTGCTCATCCTCTGAAAGTTCATTATCTTTTTTCCCTGTGAGTATCCAAGCTATATCTATTTGGTATTCTTCCCATAGTGCGAGAAGTGTTTTACTTCCAATTAGTTTTTCATTTCTCTCATATGCGGATAATCCCCCTGTAGAAAGTCCAGTTTTTTTTGATATTTCTACTGTAGAAAGTCCTTTTTCTTTTCTCCAGGCTCTAAGTCTTTCTCCTACTGTTTCCATACTTTCTCCCAAAATTCATAATATAGTGCGAATTTCTGTTGACATTCTCGCACTATGGTGCTAAATTAAAAAGTGTAATACAGTTTTATTATTACAAATTGCTTTTAGCCTTTATTGTATCACAAAAAATAACTGCATGTAAACCCATTGCGGAGCAGCAGGGAAAGGAGATGATGCCATGAGGAGAGAAACAGTAAGTAAATCTATCAGGCTTGCCGCTGATACGGTGGAGCTGGTAGAGGAATACGAAGGAAAGAACTTCACCGACAAGCTGCAGGCTATACTGGATGATTACTTTTCCGGCACCGAAGCCAGGGAAAAAGAGATAGCTTTCTACCAGGAACGGAAAAAAGAGCTTCAATGCAGGATAGAAAGATACTATAGTCTTGAAAACGACCTTGCAACCATCCGGCGTACTGTACTTACATCTGAAAGGATGTGTTATGAGCTCCTTGACACCATACGGGAAGAACTCAACGACGACTCCTAAGGCGGCTGCGCGCCCCATACCCCGCGCGGGGCAAGCCGAAACTTGCACCGCGCGCTATCCGCACCGCCCTCTTTGGCGGGCGGTAGTCACTATGAACGGTTCCAAATGTGCGCGGGAACAGACTTCCGGCAGGGATACCTACTTAATACGTGTGCTGATGATGATATCTAAGCCTATCGGCAGCGATATTCAGCCGGGAAAGGAAAGAGTTGAGTATGAGAGAAAAAGATAGAGATGCCTACAACTTCTACAAAGAGGAGCTGCAGAAAAACGGTTACATATCAGGAGACAGTAAGGAGTGGTTTATCTGGTTTTCGGAATGCATCAAAGAGGAACATCCGAAAGTAACCTATCTGGATTTCACTGATGCCGGGATGGGACAGTATGTAGTAATGCGTAAATCCATTATTTCTAAGATTGAAAGAATGGTAGTACAAAAAATAGCACATAAACAGAAAGAGCTTGATGCATTAGTAAATGCAGTTAAGGTATTAAGACGAGAGGAGAACAGATAACATGGAAATGACAAGCAAAATGAACATTTTAATTACATATGCAAAATCATATGACATCAAAGAGGAAGGTAAGGAAGCCATGCGTGGCGTAACGGTAAATTATTTCTTTTACGGTAAGGAGGGCGAACAGATGAAGCCGATGCGCTCTCTTAAGCCTGATGAAGCTATAGGCTACCAGAGAGGCAAGGTTTCACTTGATTATGAAATGCGTAGTAAAATCCCCTGTGCTCCTGGTATCTATGAGGGTGATTTCATTATGGCAATCGGGGCAGACGGTAAGCCTGTCCTTAAACTTGTAGATGTTCAGTTTCTGAAAGCATTTGAAATCAAGGATTCCGTGGTTGAAGGAGCCAAAAAATGATAGATCAAATAGATGTTTCCGGTTCTGATGCATCCGGCGGCAATGCTTCCCCCATTGTGCCGGATGTGTCGGGACAGTTTGAAGATATCCCTACCTCAGGCGAGACACTGCAGCAGGAAGTGGTTACTTATTCCGGCAATACGGAAGTTGTAACCATTCTGCAGGATTGCCAATATATTCTTGTAGCAATTCTTATAGGTGTTGGGTTATTGGTGGGTATGGTTTTTGCCCTGGGATTTCCCAGCAGTAGAAAGTAGGTGGTCGGATGTCTGAATATATAACTCTTTTGACTTCAATGGCGGTAACCGGTGCCGCTCTTGAATTTATATCAATGGGCTGCGGTTATGTTATTACTGCAGTATTTCATCTTTTAGAAGGGAGGACAAACTAATGCCTTTATTATCTATGGTAGCAGATGAAGCTGCTTCTACTTTCAAAGTTGCGGATGTAATGCAGTCCGCTATTAACTCCGTACAGGGTGACCTGCTGGGAGTTCTGGCTATTGCAGTTCCTGCAATCGCTGTTGTAGTTGGCGCCGTTGTTGGTGTCAAGTTCGGTATTAAGTGGCTTAAGTCTTTAGGCAAAGGCTAAGCTTCAATTCAGTTAGTTTTTCATGGTTGCACAAATAATATCAAAAGAAGGGGCATGGCACTGATGTGTCCTGCTCCTTTTTTGGTGGAAAGGTAGGGATATATGAAAAAGATTATGATTTTTATACTGGCTTCCATAATCGGTTTTAGTTCGGTTATGACGCCCTTTTATAGCAAGGCAGCCATGGCTTCCGATATAGCTCTGGATGCGGAAGTTTCAGAGTTGTTTTATACCATTATGATAAATGCCATGGTAGCCGCCGGATTTATGGAAGCGGATGAAATGGAATATGATGACGCCATGAGTTGCTTTGAAAGCTTCTGTGATGCAGTGGTACCGGTGGGCACGAGAACGGACTCCGCCGGCTATGCCGTAGACAGTTCCGGCAACAGGCTGATACTTCTGCAGAACTCCGCCGGAGCTGCTATTGATTTATCCAATATTATTACAGAGGGGACATCTGCTTTAAAGCCATCTGTGGAACAATGGAGAGATTTCCGGGTAGTAGGTGGTAGTAGCGGTAATAATAATCCTTTTGGTAATGGGCGTAATGCATTATTTGGTATATTTGGTGCTACATTATTTTCCGGCGCTATGGCGTGGATGGATGTAAATAAAGATAATTTGCCTGTAAAGCAGCAGGTGCCTGGTGAAAGCTATTATTATATGGCACAGGAAAAGCCTTTGCACGGAACTTATACTGTTATGTATAAGAATACTCCTACAGGAAGGACTAAGACAGTATACGAAATCGGTGATTATACTATAGCTTCAGATGAGTATCTTTTTTATGCTTATGATGAGGTTAGGAAAGCATACTATTTTTATACATACGATTATGGAAATGATGCGTTGTGGTATGAAAACAGTATACCTTGTACTATAACTTCTTATTATGAAGATGGAACCAAGAAGACAAGTACGGGTAAATTTCCTTCTGGATTTGCAGGTTCCAATTCTTCCCTTGCATATTCTTTTAACTTTAGTGTACCAGAATTTGCCAGCAAGGAAGCAGGAAAAGCATATGTAAGATATTTAACCTGCGGCGAAGAGCTGCCAGATGGTGTAAAGGTATTGAATTGTCCGCTTAATATGCCTGGACTTATAAGTCTTGTGCCGTCTATGTTTGATGTAATGGCCGGAAAACGTGTTAATATAGAGGACCTGCTAAACTTGAAACCCAAACTAAAAACAGCGTTGAATACTATGCCTGAATATGTTCCGGATCCTGCCGTAAATAATGAAACTTATAAAAATACAGTAAGAGATACTGTAGAAAAGACGGTACCAGCTACAGACCCAGCACAAGATCCTATTATAGCTCCGGTGCCGGATGCAGATGTTAAGAAATATACTTATAATCTATCGACAGTATTCCCCTTTTGCGTGCCGTTTGATTTGGTGGCTCTTTTAAAGACCTTATCCGCTCCGGCGCAGACTCCTAAGTTTGAAATTCCTATAGATTTTCCGGCTATAGATTATCAGTATACATTTGTGATAGACCTTTCTTTTTTGGACTCTGCCGCCCAGGTATTCCGAGCCTGTATAACGGTATCGTTTATCCTGGCTCTGATATCGATTACGCCTAAAATGATTAAATGGTAATTGTATTACAAATTTTGTGCCGGTGCTCCGGAACTGCAGAAAGAATGTAATACAGATTGAGGTGATGACATGGACACATTTACAAGTTTAGTAGATAAGTTTGCCAATTCTGTATATAGCTTATTGCCTACTTCCCCCTTTCGTCCTTATATAAATAAACTGGCATCCTTGAACTTCCTACCGTATCTTAACTGGTTTGTCCCGGTTGGAACTCTTATGGCAATAGCAACCGCCTGGATATCTGTTATAGGTTTGTATTATCTCTATCAGCTCCTGCTCCGCTGGGTAAAAATGATTGAGTAAGGGGGATATGCCGGAATGATAGAACTTTATAGTGGTACTCCAGGCAGTGGGAAGTCGTTGCATGTGGCGAAGATTATCCGGGAACGGCTGCGGATGTATAACTGTGTGATTATCGGAAATTTTTATGTTAATCAGAATACGGTAAAGAAACGTAAAGGGACATACATATACGTTGATAACTCCCGGCTGGAACCGGAGCGGTTAATTAAATTTGCTGTTCGATATGCCAGGCATAAAGGGCGGCGCCTGAAAGAGGACGAGCTGTATTTATTCATCGATGAAGCGCAGCTTCTCTTTAACTCCCGGGACTGGCAGCTTATAAAAACTTCCGGCTGGGTGTCGTTCTACTCCCAGCATAGGAAGCTTGGTTTTTACATCGGCTTAATAGCGCAGTTTGACCGGATGCTGGATAGACAGATACGCAGCTTGGTAGAAAATGAGATAAAGCATAGAAAAGTATCCAGAGCCGGACTGTTCGGAAAGCTTTTAGGATTCCTTACCGGTGATAATTTATTCATATACATAAAGATATGGTACCCAATGAAGCAGAAGGTATATTCTGAATTTTTCCTTGGAACTAAAAAGGTATATGACCTTTACGACTCCTACGGACTTTTTCAGACTATTGAAGGAAATAAGGTGTAAAGAGGCTCTGCAAGGTTGAGCCGGGGAAATGGGGCCCCGGCGATGCCTTGCGGAGAACGAAAAAGCGAATGTAACCGCTTTTATTTTTTGAACTTTTTCCCGCTGACCACGTCCTGTAATACGTGGTCTCAAAATACATTGTAATACACTCAAAAAAGCAGTGCTATAGATACTTTGAGGGCAAAAAAACAATTTGGCGAAACGGCTTTCTTGCCAAGTTTTGAAAAAAATCAATTTTGTAATACAAAAGGAGTTTTTTAGCATGGTTGATAAACGATTTTTAGACAAAAGTATGATTTATAATGAATTATCACCTGCAGAACAGGAAAAGTGGTTTGAATTTACAAAAAATAAGTTTCTACACAATATAGATACTTTTTACTACTCGGTAAAGTTTAAGCAGGACTTCCGCTTAAAAACGCAAGATAATAATGTCTTAAGACTTCGTAGTTTTTTCAAGCGGAAATATGATGCTATGGGTGATTATGAAGAAGTAGGAGAAGTTAAGCTTAAAGAGATAGACAAGCGCTTAGTTCTTAAGCCTGTTACCTTTTCCCGGTTTTATACGGTATGTCTTTCATATCCGGAGTATTTCGATATATTTTTAGCACCAGTGGTGCCTAAGGCGCTGGACGGCGGGCAATCGGTCACATGTGAGTGCATAGTTCAGATACGTTCTTACATGCTCTGGATGTTCGGCATTCATGCATCTTTTGAAAATTCTTACAGATACATAAAGGCCTTAGCTGCCTATTTTCATTTGGATGTCGATTTTGTCCAGGAAAACCGTATAGATTACTGCTGGCATTCTAATTACTTGAAAGATCCGGAGACTTTTTTTAATCCGGATAACTTTTACAAAATGAGGGTAGATAGATTTAAAAATGCTACCTATGTAACCAATAAAGTAGGGAGTGAGTCTTATGAAATTGATTATGTATGTCTTGGAAAGCGTTCTGATAAGGTCTTTGTACGCATTTATCAGAAAACTCGTGAGGTGGTTGAGCAGAATTATAAGCCATGGTTTTTTCAAATTTGGAAAATGAACGGACTTATAAATGCTTATGATATGTATGTCTATGAAAAGGCATATAAGAAGCGCTCCTGGTTCTATCGTTTTTATGCAAGGTTAGAGTTTTACGCCGAATACGGGCAGCATCCTACTTATACACAGATGTGCCAGGATATCCTTACAGGAAATATACAGATGTCAGAGGATGAAATAATAAAGCTTGCCCAGAAGCTCACGCCGGACCCTAACTTAATAGTCAATGTGGAATATCAGACTATGAGAAGGCATTCTAAGTCTTATGAGCTGCTTCCGTTCCGGGATAACTCCAACACTGGGGAGTGCAAACGTGTATATGACTACCTGGATAATAGAAAGCTTATCATGGACTATTTAACCAGCAGAGTATTTAAGCTCGTAGAAAAATCCGGGGACAGTAATAAAAGCCGCCGTCCTATGTGTGGCTTTTGGAATGCTCTCCGCTCTACTAGGTGCATAGACGTGAAGATGACGCCGGAGCAGTTGGAGCTTGTGCGTACCTATAACAGAAAGCTGAATGTAGAAGCTATGCGGAAAAGAGTTATCAATTCAGCTGTCATGTTGGGCTTTTATCAGCGCGGCATCAATTCGGACTCACCGCTACAGGATGCTGCTGAAGCTCTTCTCCGTATGAATGATAACGACATAGAAAATGCAAGACGGTATAAAAGTAAAAAATCCCGGCTTCTCAATGAGGATGAGCTTGCCGGGACAATAGAATATGATGCTGCTGCACATCAATATGACATCATCCGCACAGATACAGGTGATATCTATAGTCAGAATACCTTGTCTGATTGGACTTGTCAAGGAGGTTGACCGCATGACGATTACAGCAGCATACCGGGCATATGTGGAAGATCGGCAGGTATATGTTGCCGCTGGTACTTTGAAAACATATGCCGGACACCTGAAGCTTTTCTTTGACTTCCTGGAAGAACGATACCGGAAGGATGTTACTGCCCTCTCCTTTTCAGATACTCCGGATAATATATATAGTGCTTACATATTGTATCTACGTTCAAAGGGTGTAAAAAATACAACTATTCGGAGTTATTGCCGCTCGGTTAAAGCATTCTTAAAATACTGCTATGAGGAAGATATTTGCCAGGACTATTTGAAAAAGGTAAAGCTGCCTAAGGATGATGCGGCGCCTAAGATGGTTCTATTTCAAGATGAGGTAAAGAAACTGGATGATTGTTTTGATATGTCTACAGAGCTGGGAGTTCGTAACTATTGCATTATTCATCTTATGTTGGATTGTGGTCTTAGAAGTCAGGAAGTAATACACTTGCAAGTGTCTGATATTCTAAAAGATAGAAATGTCATACAGATATTAAATACAAAAGGATGTAAAAGCAGACTTACCCTTATTCCTGACTTCCTGCTCCGGCAGATAGATACATACTTAAGTATATCCGGTAGAGCTTCCGGAGTTATATTTTTGTCTATGAAAGACAGAAAACCCATGACATCCAATGCGATTAAGCAGCTCTTCCAGGATTTAAAAGTTACATCTGGCATAAACCGGGTACATGCTCACCTGCTCCGGCATACTTTCGCTACTTCTTACCTCATGGGTGGCGGCAATCTGGAATTTCTCCGGGTATTCATGGGGCATAGTGATTATAATGTAACTAAAACCTATAGCCAGATGGCGGCTCAATATAAAATGTTGGGAGCGGATGTCTATAAGCTGGATTCTATTTTCTTTTCTCGTGGATACTAAAATATTATAACATGGTATCTGGTATCTTAATCAGGGCACAAAAAAAGCACCAACCCCCGAGATAACCTCGAAAATCGGTACTTGTAAGTGCACCGCCAGGGGCTCGAACCCTGGACACCCTGATTAAGAGTCAGGTGCTCTACCAACTGAGCTAGCGGTGCGTATTTACTTGTTGTTTCACAACGCAAGTGTTATTATATGTCATACTTTGAGAAATTGCAACCCCTTTTTTTAATTTTTTGTAATTTTTTTGATTTTTTTCTTTTCGCACTCCTTACAATACCCATAAAGCTCCAATTTATGCCCTGTCACCACAAAATCCTTTGCCTCGCCGTGCAGGTGCAGATTCTCAAAAGGACATACCTGCAACGCTACTTTTTTGTGGCACTGCAGGCAGATGGCATAGTGTGTGTGGCTGCCCTTATTCCATTCGTACACTACCGTACCGTCCCCGATAAAATTGCTTTTTTCCACAAAATGCATTTCCTCAAAGGTGGCAAGAATACGATAAATGGTGGAGATTGCATACCCCACGTTGCCTTCTTTTTTCAGGATTTCCTGATAAATCTGCGTTGCAGAAAGCGGTTCTTTACTTTCCGCCAGTACATGATATACATCTTTTCTCTGTTTTGTCCATTTAATACCCTTCGGGTAACAATATTCTTTTTCTTTCATAATTATTGTTCTCTCTGTGCTATAAGATTACTCTTTCTGAGTCATAACATTTTTCCGTAAAGCAGGCTTGTCCCGTGGAAACAGCATCAGCGGAAAAATCCTGCAGGCACAAGTTCCAAAAGCAGACCTGCCGCAACACCGATGCCGTATAGCATCGCCACAATTTTTATATTTTCTTTCACATTCCGGTTGGTGCGGAACAAAACCAGAACACCCACACCGGCGCCGACTAAAAGTCCGGACATGCAGGCGGCAAAGCTCAGCACACCTTCCACATAGAGCTGGGTCAGCACTACGGACGCCGCGCAGTTGGGAATTAAGCCCACAACACCGGCAATCAGTTCCCCGATGACGGGCTTATTCAAAAACAGACTGCGCAGATTTTCTTCTCCCCACACATGCAGGACTGTATTCAGAATAAAGGTAACAAGCAGGATGAAGCCGGTGATTTTTATGGTGTGGATAAAGGCAGAACCCACAATACTGCTGCTTTTTCCGCAGTGGCAGTGGTCATGCTCACACAAATCATGAATATGCTCTTCCTTATCTTCGCCTGCTCCGTGATGGCTTTTACGTATAAAAAAATCTATCAGGAAACCGGCAATCATACCGATTACCATTTTCAGTATCAGAATTTTGATAATGGTCAGTGTGCCGATGCTCTTTTCGGATATCAGAATGGGAAGCATCTCATCCGATGTGGAAAGATAAATGGCGATCAGGGTGCCCAGGGTAATTACCCTGCCGGCATACAGGCTGGTGGCTGCCGCCGAAAAGCCGCACTGGGGAACCGCCCCTAAAATACCGCCGAACAAAGGCCCTAATTTTCCCGCTTTTTTCACGGCATTCTGCATTTTATCCGCTGCTTTATTTTCCAGATATTCCATGACAAAGTAAGTCAGGAATAAAAACGGTATCAGTTTCACACAGTCTATAACAGTATCAAGTATAACGTCCCACATGATAGAATAATCTCCCTGTCTTTATTTGCAAATGCAATTCATTTGCATTTAGAACTATATCATAAAACGGGAGAATGTCAAGCACAAGTTTCATCTGTGGCACTGTCAGCCGGGTTACTCCCCTGCCGAAGTTTCTTTGCCCAGCCGCATCCGCAGGTATTTTTCCACCACCGGACGGATGGGCGGGGAAATGGCATCCGGCACATCTTCAGGGGCAAAAAAACGCAGCTCCTCGATTTCTTCTTCCTGGCGTTTCAGGGTTCCGTGGTATTTTTTGCAAAGATAAATAATTTCCACATTGGAAACTTCATCGCCGTTGGGATACACATAGTGCACCTCCGGGCCGGAATTTATCATAAAAAGAGTCATTTCATCGGCGATAAGCCCGGTCTCCTCAAAAAGCTCCCTTTTCGCACATTCCTCTATTCTTTCGTCTATTTCTATGGAGCCGCCGGCATACCCCCACATATGGTTGTCGGTGCGCCTGCCCAGCAGAATTTCACCCTTTTCATTTTCAATAATAATGCTGCCGGCGCACTGTATCAGTGTCCGGTGCCCTACGATTTTGCGCAGATCCGCTATATAACTGCTCAAAAAATCCCTCCTTTGTACAGTCGAAATGCTTCTGTATTTTTTATCATGCTACCGCATCCCACCGGCAGCCGTCAAGACTTGCGGAAATTTTCGCTTGTCTTCTTGACATATTGGTTAGCTTAAGCTAACATATACGTGACCGAATTACTGTAAATTAGTCACGTAAAGGAGAAAAAGTTATGGAGCAGCATGAAAAATATGATATTACACAGCCGATTGTTCTGCCTGCGGGCATGTATCATCTGAATGACAACCCCTCTCTCAATTTCCAGTTGAACCGTCTTGTCAACATGGATATGGGCGATTTGGACAAGGTTCGCGCCGTGGGTGCCAAAATTAAGGATATCAAAAGCTGGATTTCTGTTTTAACGCAGGCTGCAGAAGAGGAAGAAGCCGCCGGACACTTAAAAAGTGCCATGGGCTTTTACCGGATGGCGGAGTTTTATATGGACTGGAGGAACCCGGAGTCTTTAAGATGCTGGCGAAAAGCCCGCGAGCTTTTCTTTGCATACTTTGAAGATTTTTTTGCAGGAGAACATCCCATTGTGGAAAAGGTGGAGGTTCCCTATGAAACCTATACCCTGCCGCTTTTCAAAATGAACCCTGACGGAGCTTCCAAAGGCGATATTGTGGTTCACGGCGGCTTTGACTCCAATTACGAAGAATTTTTCCCACAGTGCATGTACCTGCGTCAGAACGGTTATACCGTTTATCTGTTTGAAGGCCCCGGTCAGGGTGCCACTATCCGTCTGCACAGTGCAACGCTTCCCATTGAATGGGAAAAACCGGTCAAAGCCGTGTTAGATTACATGAAGCTGACAAATGTGACCCTGGTGGGTCAGTCCTACGGCGGCTTCTATGCGCCGAGAGCCTCGGCTTTCGATGACAGAATTACCCGCTGCGTCAGCGTTGCCCAGTTTCCCGCACTCCGCACGAACCTCCACAACTCCTCCTTCGCAGCCGGTCTTATCTGGGGACTGCTCAATGTTATATTATTTTTATTTGGCTGGCTGATTGATTTGATGTATACTGTTAAGAAGGGAAAAGGGATGGCATTTTTCGACACGTATTTCCACCGCACCGGTGTAAAGGGCGTCTATTCCCTGCTGCATTATCTGCGCAGAATAGACCTGCATCCTCTTACCGGCAAGCTGACGAAGGATTACCTGATTATCGGCGGAAGCAAGGACACCATGAGCGCCAGAGCTTCCATCGGCAAACAGATGTACCTGCTGAAGAATGCGAAATCCATTACCGCCCGTGAAATTACAGAAAAAGAACAGGGAGCAGACCACTGCAATGTGGGCAACCAGCAGGCAGCCATGGACACTATTCTTCTGTGGCTAGAAATGCTTGACAGAAGGGATGAAACCCTGCTCCGTGTAAAAGAGGATAACTAATGCATTTTACAGCAGAAGAACAGGCAGAAATCCGGGAAAAAATGTTTACGGAGGGCTTACAGCTTTTCAAACAGTACGGTCCCCGGCGGCTTACCGTGGACAAGCTCACCAAAAGCTGCGGCATCGGCAAAGGCACCTTTTACCATTTTTATGAGTCAAAGGAGGCCTACCTATCAGCTCTCGAAGAATATTGCAGCAACCATATCGTGATGATGTTAGCGGAGGCATTAGGCGGCCGCAGGCAAATGACCACACATGAATTTTTCCTGTTTTTCCGTAAATACCTGCAGTGTGATTACGACCTGCTGCAGTTTATGTCCATCGAGGATTTTCTATGGGTGCAGCACCATTTAATCGCCCCGGAAAATTTTTATACCAAAGAGCAGATGCCCGTGCTGGAGCGCTGCCTCGCCCTCATGTCCGATGCCCGGAAGGACCTGAACAAGGGGCTGGTCATGAACCTCATCAAGAGCATTTATGCCATGCGCGAGGTCCGTGCCAATTTAGTGGAGGAGGCTCTGCCGGACACCATCGAATTTATGCTGGTACAAATTGAAAAATATATTACAAGTGAAGAATAACTACAAATATTTCTCTGTCAGGACAGAATTTATCCTAGGGTTTGCGGCTGTGATATCGCTTATCATCTCCGTGTCCGCATCATTTCCCCGGTAGTCCGTCACCTGTCCGCCGGCTTCCCGCACTAAAAGCATGCCGGCGGCGTAATCCCAGATTTTCAGATTCCGTTCAAAATAGGCATCGATCCGTCCGCATAGGGATTATAAATCATGCCCAGCACCATGCTGCCTTTCTGCATAAGAGCAAGGGAAATCACATTTGCCCGGTAGTCATGAATAAGATTGGTGGTACCGTCCACTGGGTCCAGCACCTAGTAGGTAAGAGGCTTTTTCATGCCGAACCGGAAGTGCTTCCGGGATATGATGTAGGCAGTGGCCAATCCCAGAACGAGGGACATAACTAGTGCGCTCACCACATTTATCAGACTGTTTTTCAGCGCCGTACCAAAGCCTTTTCCCACAAACAGCTCTGTAAAATGCTCTCCGGTAATCTGATGAGGGATAAGACCTGCCCCCATGCTTGTCTCCGCCGTAGGCCGGATTGCCATCAGTACCAGCCAGTAAACGGGAAACAGTGCGGCAAACAGTAGTACTATTAAACAAATGCCTTTCAGGGCAAATACCATTCTTTACTTCACCAGACGTTTTCTGCGGATATGTTCTCTGTTTATGCTGATTTTGCCCCGGTACGGTCTTTCTACCGGAAGCATTCCTGTTACGTCCATCTTTTTCTTCCTTCCGTATTTCGGTCCTTCTTTTGCTGCAGCTCTCTTTCCTGCCGCACGCCGTAAGACTTTTTTCGATGCTAATTCTAAGCCAGCGCCGTAAAATCCAAAATCACAGAGCTGTAAATTGGGTGTAAAAAAAGCCAGCATGTGCAAGACGCTGGCTTTTCCTGTTGCCCTTACGGACTTATTATAACTTTTTTACTTATTGCTGTTGAGGTGCTGCCTGCCTTTCAGCTTTTCCACCTTTTCTACCATACCTTGTTCATTCACATCAAGATTTCTCGGAAGTATCAGCCGGTACTCTTTGTCATCCCCTTTGGCGCCTACTGTCACTTCGCAGAAATCACGGTATTCTCCCAGATAAATCATAACCCACATTGAAATACGGGAACCTTCCTCCGTTGTATTCTCACCGGATTTATAATAAACTTGGCTGAAATCTTCACTCGTGACGTCTTTCACATCCACTGTCACCACAGAAGCGTCCTCGTTATTCATGATATCATACGCATAATACAGCATATACCCGTCAAAGTCGTACCAGCGCGGTTGGATATCAAGTCCTTCAAAATCAAAGGTGTCATACCATACCGGCTCCGCGCTGTCCTGCCCGTCATCTCTTACCGGAATAATATTCCCCTGTTCCGTATTCACAAGGTTCCCGGCTAAAGCCTCCTGTTCCCTGGTAATTCTTTCCGAAGTGGCTTCCCCTAAAGCGTCCGGCTGTGTTCCGCCCAGGTTTGCTCCGGTGCTGTCTGTTTCCATTTCGCTGTTGGCGGCAGGTGTTGTTTTTTCATTGTCAGCTTCTTTCCCCTTGGGGCTGGTCGCAAAGCACACCGCCACAATGACAACTATTACAACGGAAATACTTGAAATCCAAAATGTCGGTTTTTTGTAATTCATCATGTTCTTCACCCTCCCTTTCACTCCGTTTTCTCCAAAGGCAACCGGACATGCCGCAATCATTTTCCTCGGCATGCTGCAAGTCAACAATGCCTTGCAGTAGTCCGCCCTTGCACTTTCCGTTTCTCCCTTGATAACTTTTTCATCACAGGCATATTCGATATCCCCGCACATCAGTATATAGGCTGCCCAGCAAAGCGGCTGGAACCAGTATACGGATAAAACCAGAAAACCAAGCGGCTTCCACAGGTAATCTTTTCTGCCAAGATGTGCCGTTTCATGTTTGAGGACATATTTTTTCGTTTCCTCGTCAAGTCCGGACGGCAGATAAATCCGGGGACGAATAATGCCCAGAATAAACGGGTCCGCAATGTCATCACACTCATATATGTTTTTTTCGGTTCTTACCGATGCCCTCACCTTCCATTTTATGGTAACATAGGCTGCCAGCGCATACAGAAGCAGCGCCGCCGTTCCGGCTAACCAGACAACCGTACCCACATACATCCATACCTGAAGCGGATTTGCGCTTGCCGTTTTATCGGGGGTAAAATGCTGCTGCAGCGCCGGGTTAATCAGGTTGTCCACATTTTCTATGCCGGTACTGATGTGCGGATTGCTTTCCATGGCAATACCGGCGGGAATGGGTTCGCTCGTGGGCACCAGACTGAATACGCTTTCCACCGGAAACGGCATCATCAGCTTCGCCGCCACTAAAATCCACAAAAGACAGGTTATCCATTTCGGCATTTTCCTGCATAAAACACGGACCAGCATAATGACAAGAATTAGTATGCCTACGGTAATGGCGTTGTTTAATATCTGCAAAAAGACATTTTCCATCTCACGTCCCTCATTTCTTTCATAACCTGAGAAAAAACTTTCTCACACTAATTTTCCTTCATTTTATCAATCATCTTCTGGATTTCCTCGACATCCTTCTTGGACAGCGTCCTGCGTGAGGCAAATGCTGCGATAAAAGCGGGCAGGGAACCGTCAAAATTATCCTCTATGATTTTCTCGCTCTGCGCCGCACCGAATTCTTCCTTACTCATAAGAGCCGTAACCACACCGTTTTCATTTTGAAAAATGCCGCGCTCGCACAGTCTTTTCAGCATGGTGTAGGTGGTGGACTTTTTCCATTCCAGCTTCTGCTCGCATAATTTTACCAGCATGCCGGATGACAGCGGTTCATTCTCCCAGATAATGTCTGCAAATTTTCCTTCTACAACTCCTAATTTCAGCTCGTCCATGTGTTTTCTCCTTTGGTCTAATGCCAGTAAACCATTTCTTGATTTTAGTCTACAATGATTAGACCACTATGTCAATCCATTTTTAACAAAAAATACCCCGGAGGAATTTTGGTAAAGAAATGTCATCTTTACGCATTCCCTCTGGGGTGGATACAATTCTTATTTTTTCTGAATCATCCTACAGGCACGCTATCAGCCGGAACACCTGCTCCACGGTTGCTGCCAGATTTTCCCTTGCCTTTTCCGGTGACATTGCTTCTTCCAGCGTGGTAACCGAACGCAATATGGGGAAAAAGGCATCTATTCCGTGTTGATTGCATAAAACAGCGTCTTCCGTGGTGCATCCGCTGAAAGCCAGCACTCTTTTTCCATATTTCTTTGCCATACCGGCAACTCCGATGGGTGCTTTCCCCATGACGGTCTGCCCGTCCAGTCTCCCTTCACCGGTTATGACAATGTCCGCATTCTTTATATATTCCTCTAACTTTGTTTCCTCTAAAACAATTTTTACACCCGACTCCAATACCGCATTGGTATAGGAC
>ERZ1023839.248-NODE-248-length-16566-cov-11.769245_pt1 | contig 16566 bp, 13 predicted proteins | sample MGYA00380383_ERZ1023839 | MGnify/ENA primary metagenome ERZ1023839 (study PRJEB33179, sample SAMN07449065) | human gut metagenome | biome: Human-gut; feature: Human associated habitat; material: Faeces | host: Homo sapiens | place: India:Kasaragod | collected... | reverse complement strand
GCCACATCCTTCGCCCAAAGCACCTCGTTCACAGCTCTTTCCTGGGTAGGATTGAGCCATGGGAACTTCATCGGTTCGAAGGAAAATCTTCCTGCCTTCTGATGCGAATAGAATAAGTCGCGGAGATAAGCCAGGCGGTTGTTCTTTGCTTTCATCACTCTATCCAAGGCTTCAAACATCAGCTTGTAGCTGGTTTCGTCAAAGGACAGCTGTACGCCGATAGGCTCCGCAGATTGCTGCAAGTCGAGCAATGGGGCAGAGTCGGGTACGGTAATCACCATTCTGTCGCCATCCACATAGCTCACGGTTCCCGTAAAAGAAAAATATTTGATACTTTGAACTTTTCTGCCCTGATTCTCATTCTTGCCCATCTTCTTGACCATAAAGAACATGACGGGGCGACCGAACTCAAAGTTGTGCTCGATATCCTGATCTGAGGTGCGGAAGACCTCGATGGCTGTTTGATTCAGCGAATTATAAAAGCTTTTTCCCACACGGAGCGGGAACCAGGCATCACCTCGTTTTACCTTGCGCTGCATTCCCATCTGTTCGGTGAGCTTGCGGAAGGCTTCCTTCTCGGTGTAATACTCCAGCTGGAGCAGGGTGCGTTGTTGCAATAATGCCTGAATTGGTGAAATCTGTTCCATATAGGATGCAAAGTTACACCAATTCAGGCAAAAATAAGAAGATAATAGGATAAATTATCTAAAATTTATTTCATGATGCGTTCTACGTCCTGGATGGTGCGGTTGAACGGACCATTGTGCTCCAGCTTGATGGTGCACATGGCAGCCGCAAACTTGCCTGCCTCGGTAGGAGTGGCACCCTGCAGACGCTTGTAGAGATAACCGGCAGAATAGGTGTCGCCGCATCCGGTAGCATCCACCACCTCGTGAGGAGGATAGGCAGGAATCTCGTAGAAGGTGTCATCTACATAAATCAGAGAACCCTCGCTGCCCAGCGTGATGATTACCTCGGTAACTCCCCACGAATGTATCAGCTTCGCAGCCTCGCGTGGCTCCTTCAGCCCCGTGATGGTCTCCATCTCCGTCTCGTTCACCTTCAGATAGTAGGTGTTCTTCAGCACCTCGAGCTTCTCCTTCCAGTCGATGGGATAAACCTTCTCGTCTCTCACCTCGCGCAGATAGCCCTGCACGTCGATGGAAACCCTTCCCTTGCTGGCAAGATAAGCCACTACCTCCGGCGAGAAATCATCGCTCAGCAGACTTCCCAGGTGATAGACCTTCGCCTCCACGTGCTCCAGCTGTCTGATGGTGAATGGATCAGCCTTGGCAAGCACACGCTGCTTGCGCTCGTTCTGGTTTTCTCCGTAGATATTCTCGAAGAAGACGGTATTGCGCGAAGGATTGAGGGTTACTTCTATGCCCGCCTGGCGCATCTTTTCTACTGGTTCTGTTTCCGTAGGATCCATTGCCGTGATGAGCGAAAAGCTCACATCCTTGGGCAGTTGGTTGATGGCATAGGCGAAGTAGAACGATGTTCCGCCAGCCATGTAAACAGTTCTGTTTGGGGTAACTATCTTATCTTTGGTTACGTGCCCTATACAACAAATATCTTTCATTTATTTCTATTTTAAACGGGTGCAAAGGTACAAAAAAACTTTGAGTTAGATTTGGTTTTTTGCTTTAAATTCAGCTTTTATTGCAAATATTTAGAAGAAAAGGGCGTTTTTCTTTTGTGATGTTCTTAATTTAATGTACCTTTGCAGCTGAATTTAGTAAACTGAACATTATCACGAGAAAAGATAGAAACTTATATTATGTGGTTTGATCATTTAATCAACGTGCATTCGGCGGTGCAGGGCATCGTCATTCTTTCATTGATTTGTACCCTAGGTCTTGCCCTGGGCAAGATTCATGTCAAGGGAATCTCCCTCGGCATAGCTTTCGTATTCTTTGTGGGCATCGTGGCGGGCCATCTCGGACTCACCATCGACGAGAACATGCTGGAGTTTGCCGAGAGCTTCGGACTCACCATGTTCGTGTATGTGCTGGGTCTCTATGTGGGTCCTAACTTCTTCGGTTCGATGCGCCACGAGGGCATCTCGCTCAATCTCTGGAGCCTGGCTGTCATCGCCGTGGGAACCGTTTTTTCGCTCGCCCTGTGCCTGGTGCTGCCCGTGAGCCTGCCCGATATGGTGGGCATTCTCTGCGGCGCCACAACCAATACGCCGGCTCTGGGTGCTGCCCAGCAGGCGCTGCAGCAGTTGGGATTGCCTAGCGGCGGAGCAGCCCTGGGCTGTGCGGTAACCTATCCTCTGGGCGTTGTGGGCGTCATCCTGGCGATGATGTTCCTGCGCAAGCTCTTCGTAAAGCCTGAGGACCTGGAGATCCGACGTGCCGATGAGGATGACCATACATCCATCGGACAGTACATCATCGTAAACCCGGCTCTCAACGGCAGTACCATCGCCGAAATCTCGATGATGACCCATCGCAAGTTCATCATCTCCCGTGTATGGCGAGGCGAGCAGGTCATCATTCCAGAGGCTGATACCGTGCTCCATACCAACGATAATGTGCTCGTGGTTACCAATAAGGATGAGGCAGCTGCCATGCAGATACTCTTCGGAAAGAAGGTGGATAAGGAGTGGAATAATGATAAGGTGGACTGGAACGCCATCGATGCCAAACTGGAGAGCCGTATCATCGTGATGACCCGTCCGGGACTCAACGGCAAGCGACTGGGAAGCCTGCAGATGCGCAATACCTATGGCGTGAATGTGAGCCGAGTGCTGCGTGGTGATATCCGACTGCTGGCTACCGACGACCTCCGTCTGCAGTATGGCGACCGCCTGACGGTGGTGGGCGACCCTACGAGCATCGACCATGTGGAGCAGTTTCTGGGCAATGCCGTGAAGACGCTCAACGAGCCTAACCTGGGTGCCATCTTCCTGGGTATCATCCTGGGACTCGCCGTGGGAACCATTCCGCTGAATATTCCGGGAATGACGGCTCCCGTACGTCTGGGTATTGCCGGTGGTCCTATCGTAATGGGTATTCTGATTGGTGCGCTGGGCCCTAGGGTGCAGTTCATCTCTTATATGACGCGTAGTGCGGGACTGATGCTCCGCGAGCTGGGTCTTGCCCTGTATCTGGGCTGTCTGGGTCTGTCGGCTGGTGGACAGTTCTTCGAGACGGTGGTTCGTCCCGAGGGTTTGATGTGGGTAGGCATCGGTTTCCTCATCACGGTGGTTCCGGTTATCATAGTGGGCTTCATCATCCTGAAGACCAAGAAGTACGATTTCGGCAGCATCTGCGGCATTCTCTGCGGCAGTATGGCGAATCCGATGGCGCTTACCTACGCCAACGAGACCCTGGATGGCGATACGCCTAGCATCAGCTATGCTACGGTTTATCCGCTCGGCATGTTTATCCGAGTCATCATCGCCCAGGTTATCATCATGTTCTTCGTCTGAAGGGCTTAACTTGAAAAACTTGAATAAAAATAGACAGAAAAAGGCTGATTCCGTTTAGAAATCAGCCTTTCTCATTATCGTTATTTTCTTACCCGTCAGGGGATGTTCGAAGGTAATCTCCTCGGCATGTAGATGCAGTCGGGCAGCCTTCTCGTTGCCGTAGAGCGGATCGCCCAGGATGGGAGCATTCAAACCCTCCTGATGGGCACAATGCACGCGCAGCTGGTGGGTTCTCCCCGTCTTGGGATAGAGGGCGATGCGGAGATGTGAGCCGTCGATGCGCTCCAGGATTTCATACTCCGTAATGGCCTCCTTGCCCTGCTCGTGATTCACAGTCTGGCGGGGGCGATTCAGATAATCGGGCAGCAGCGGAAGGGAGATGATTCCCCTTTCCGGAATGTCTTTTCTCGGAATGTCTTTTCTCGGAATGTCTTTTTCCGGAACTTCTTTTTCCGAAATGATGGCAACGTACTTCTTCTGTATCTGATGATTCAGAAACGCCTTCTGCAGGCGATGATAGGCAAATTCGGTCTTGGCAATCAGCAGCACGCCGCTGGTCGCCATGTCCAGCCGGTGAACGATGAGCGGACCTGTAGCTTCGGGATATTTCCTTTGCATCAACGCATAGACCGATGGCTGGGCAGCGTCTTTCCCCGGAACAGACAGCAAACCTTCGGGCTTGTGGATGACCGCAATTTCTCTATCCTCATAAAGTGTTTCCACCTTATTATATATAGATAGGTTGGCGGCTGCCGGTTCGAAAGTAGAAGCAGGCAGCATCCAATGCAGTATCGGCTTGCACTTGCCGTTGCAGGCAGGATAGAACTGCAGGTGGTGACGGATTTCCTCCTTCGGGCTTTCTCCCCACCAGAACATAGCCATCTGCAGCGGTTTGTAACCATGCTGGTAGGCATATTGCAGCAGTTTCGGTTCGCAGCACTCGCCGCTCCCGGCAGGCGGCACCATCTTCAGGGCTGCAATCCTGCTCGTAGCTATCGCCGCCTGCGGATACTCCTTCAAGGCTTCATCTCTGAAAATCTCCAGCAGGTCCTTGCTTTCTCCCTTCTGGTTCAGCATTCTGAACTGCGAGAAAAGCCATTGCTGCAGGGCATCAGAGAGTTGCTTGCGCAGCTGTTTCAGCCTCAGTATATTCTCCTGATAATCCTCAAATTCCGTTTCCAGGGCTGTCTTTTCTGAGAGCGATTTCTTTAGTCGGTGCAGTTCAGCCTTCATAAACTGGCTTTCCCTGATCATCTCCGCCTCTTCCGCTTCTGAAAGGTTTCCTGCCTCTCTGCGGCTGTCACGCTTTGCCTTCGCTTCCTTCATCTTCTCCTGATAGGCGGCGATGGTACGCTTCCGCTCCTCCTGCAGTTGCCGGATCAGGGTTCTGGCTTCCTTCATCCTTTCATCCTTCTCCAGGTGGCTGATGCTCTGGTTGATACGTGAGATTTCCGCCTCGTGGGTCTTGAAGTAGCCGTCGGGCTGCAGGTAGTCGAAAACGGCAGGCACGAAGTCCTCCCAGTCGCTTCTTCCGCCAATCTGTCCGCTGTAGGCTGCCAGGTATCCCCATTTCGGAGCCTCGCTATCGGCAGCTGGGTATCCCCATTTCGGGACATCGGTATCTGTTTTTACATTTTCTACGATGAGCACGCCAAACATTTTGCCGCGCGCAATCTCTTCCTGCCAGTCTTCTCGTCTGGCAAGCATCTCCTGCACTTCCCTGCACGCCTGGATGCAGAGCGGATGCGGTTCGTAATCCAAAGGATTGTTCATCCTTGCAGGAACATTTTCTGAAGTATGATGGAATGGATGGAAAATCATGCTGCAAAGGTACAAAAAAAATGCAGAAGTCTTGGTTTATCCACAGAAAAATCTTACTTTTGCACCATTAAAGGAAAAATTAAGATATGCAAACGAAAAATAACAATATATTCTACCATCTGGTAGCCTTTCTGACGGTGGCGATCTGGGGAACCACCTTTGTTTCCACCAAGGTGCTGATGCTGAACGGGCTTTCTCCTGCTCAGATCTTCACCCTGCGTTTCAGCATCGCCTACGTGCTGATGCTGGCGTTCAATCATCGCCGTTTCTTTGCCGATTCCTGGCAGGATGAGGCGAAGATGGCGCTGCTGGGCATTACGGGCGGTTCGCTCTATTTCTGCAGCGAGAACGAGGCGATGAACTTTACCACCACCACCAATACCTCGCTCATCGTCTGTTCGTGTCCGCTCTTTGCCACCCTGCTGGTTCGTCTGGTCTATAAGGATTCCAACCGCATTCATATCGTCCAGCTGCTGGGTTCACTTCTGGCATTTGTGGGTATGATCATCGTGGTATTGAACGGAAGGTTTGTGCTTCATCTTTCTCCGGTGGGCGATGCATTGGCGTTTACGGCGTGTATGTGCTGGGCGATTTATTCGCTGCTGATGAAGTCAACCACGGGCGATTACAGTCCTGCATTCATCACCCGCAAGGTGTTTTTCTATGGTGTTCTTACCATCTTGCCTTATTATATCTTCATCCCGGGTTTTCCTCCGCTCGAGGTATTCACCCGTCCTCAGGTATTCGGCAATCTGCTCTTTCTGGGCTGCCTTGCCTCTATGATCTGCTTCCTCACGTGGAACTGGTGCATTTCAAAACTGGGCACGGTAAAGGCCACCAACTGGGTCTATTTCAACCCGATAACGACGATGATTTTCGCTTCATGGGTGCTTGGCGAGCAGATTACCCCCTATTTTCTGGCGGGTGCCGCCTGCATCCTGATAGGTATGTATGTGGCGGATAAGAAAACGAAAGGGGAGCAGCAATAGCTCCCCCTGATGTGTTGACAGAAAATCATTCTTCAGCTTCCTCGCAGGCAGCCATTTCGGCACCTCTGTAGATGACCACGAGCTTGTGCAGCTTGGTGTACTTGATCCTCCTGCTTTAATTGTTTGGATAAAATTTCTGAATTATAAGCCAGTAAAATAAAAAACTTCAATGATTTCCCTCGAATTGTGTGAAATTAGCTTTGTTTTTCGAGAAATCAAGACCACAACCGCAAAAAATCCTACCAACGTGTTCTTAGTCACAAAACAAAATTTATTCGTATGAACAGCCTCAAGACGTAGCTTTCTCCTATGGTGTACATTTATGATACACTTTTGTATCATTTGTGATACATGTTTCCTTTGTCACTTATATTATTTTACTGTATCTTTGCAAACGAAATTAACAGAAAGCTAAAAATGTGTTTTAGACTGACGATATTATGCATTTTGGCCACTTGTTACATCGGTGCAAAGGCGCAGAGTGTTGTCGTCAAGACCAATATACTCTACGATGTTTTAGGGGTGGCTTCATTGGGTGTCGAAGCAATGGTATCCAAGCTTTCGTTGTAAAATAAGTTATATATAGAATAATAGATATTAATTGATTAAAATAGATAACGTATGAAAAGAACTTACTTATTTTTGTCAGCCTTCATAGTTGCAGTGCTGACAGCTGGTTTCGTGTCATCTTGCTCATCGGCTGATGATTTTAATTCTGTTTCAGCCAATAATAATGAAGAGAAGCAGCTTACTCTTACCATCAAGACGCAGGTACTTACTAAGGCAGCTGCAAGTGCAGATCCTAATACGACTAATGAGAATACCATGAATCGTATTACCATCGGTATCTTTGATCAGGCTGGTAATACGGTTCGTGCCGTTCAGGAATTTTCTCCTACTTCTACAGAAAGTGCAGCTACTGCAGGCTCTCATCTTTTCTATAATGGTACCAATGGTACGGCTACTGTTAGTGTGGTAACCACTCAACTTACCAATACTGACCAGATTCTGGTAGCTGTTAATGCACCTGCATCTCTTTTTGCAGGAGTTACTACTGCAGCAGATTTCAAGAAGAAAACTTTGACGGCAGCCCAGGCCCTTTACACAAAATCAGATAAGTCTAGTCCTACAGATGGTATTGCTGTGAACAACAATATCCCTATGTTGGGTACAGCTACACTGAGCGGTTCTGGTACAACCTATTCTGCCACGGTACAACCTATTCACCTTACATCAAAGATTACTTTGGAAAGTTTGAAGGTAGAATTTGCTTCTGATGGTCCTTATTCAGCGGCAACTTTCACTCCTACAGAGATTTTTATATACAATGCTCCTGATGGATTGACTTTTGATGATGCCAATCCATATATATCAACTTCAACTTATTTTACCGGTGAGTCGAGCTCTTCATCTGCCGCTGAGTTCCTTTCAACAGGTGATATTTCTACTGGAGCGACAGCTTTAAGCGGAACCAATACTTTCGGCACGAAGTATTATTTCTATACAACTCCTAACAATAATGTGGATGCCAACAAGACTAAACTTGTTATCAAGGGACAGTTTGATCCTGATGGTTCAGGCTCTGCGCCAGCAAAGACTGTTTATTATCCAGTCAAACTTAACTCTAATGTGAAGTCTGATGGTAGCCATAGCGTTGCTGAGGCTAGTACAAACGAGTATCAGGTTTATCCAAATAAAAACTATAAGTGTAGTGTGACTATCAAGACAATTGGGTCGGCAAGTCCTGGTTCTGATATAGATCCGACAACTGCAACTGTCACGATTAATGTCGTATCATTTACGGGTATTGATCAGTCAACCACATTCCAGTAATCATAACTGCTGGCTGTTAAGGCAGGAAGTAATAATGTGATAGTCGTACAATTTGACGATGCTAATGAAATAACCGTTAAGGTCGTTCCGTTTGAGTAAATAGATAACGAAACTCTCTTTCCATGATGCAGAATAGTATAACTAAGATATTTTTCGCTTTTATATGTCAGTTCTTCGCTATGTTGATGTTCTCATGTAGCGATGAAATGGCATCTGTTGTTTCTGAATCTGAATCGGAAACAACTGTATCTTTTGTGTTCAATGTTACTGATACCAAGGACTCTGTAAAAGGTGGTTCTCGCACCGTAAGTAGTGATAATTCAATTTCTGACATCGCCGTTTTCATTTTCGACCAGAATGGTAACGCCATCGGCAAGGGTAAGGCATCTAATGCAACTTCCTTAAAGGTTATGACTAGAAAAGCGAGCAATTGTACTGTGTATGCTGTGGCTAACTCCAGCCAGTTTGAATCAACTTTGGGTATTTCGAGAGTTAACAGTAAGGCTGATTTTGATAAAGTATGTTATAAGGTACTTACTTCTGCTGGAACTCCTAACATTACCAATGTTATGTTTGGCAAGAAAACTGGATACAGTACCACTAGTTCTACTTGCTCCATTGCCTTGAATAAAATATACAGCGACTTCAGCTTTTCTATCAAAATAAACAAGGATACAAAAACTGGGCTCAACATCGTGTTGGACAGTTACCAGTTGTGCCATCTTCCGAAGACTGCATATATTAGCGGAACGATGCAGTCTGCTGAATATTACGACGGAAAAGAGGTGAAGTTTACAAGTAACAATGAGAGCGGTCATACCAAGACCTTTACCGGACAGATTCTGATGAATCCTTTACCTAAAGGTACGAATCTCAACTCCAAAGGCTGGGGTTATCGTTCAGGTAAATATGCCCCTGCCAATGCTAGCTATCTGAAGATAAAAGCGCATTCGCAGATGTGGGAAACTACGTTCTACTATTATCTGGGTGGTTTAGAATTACCTTCTGCTTATTCAGCATCAGCAGATTATACCAACTATACTATCTATCCGAGTAAAAGCTATAAAGCCGCCATCACCTTGGATGGTAATGGGGCTGAGGAAGATGGTAATAGAGTGAGCGTGATATTAAAGAGCGTAACGGCTGGTGACTTGGGAAAAATTATATGTGCTGACGGCAGCGTATATAAGACGGTTTCTCTGGCAAAGGCTGCTGGTAAGGAGCCGGTAGGATTTATTGCTTATGTAGGAAATGAAGCTGCTGCAGCTCCATATAATCATGGTATTGCGTTTGCATTGGAGAATGTAAACAAAGTTGGAACAACTGAAGTAAATTATGATGATGCTGTAGAAATTGCTAAAACTTATAAAGGGGCAGCTATGAAATTTAGCTCAGGTTGGCATATTCCTTCTATAGAAGAATGGAATCGTATGTTTGATGCTTTTGGTGGAACAAAATATGGTTTTCCAGGAGATAATTTATATAGTCCTTCGAATAGTCATCATTGGGGTTCGGGAAATGTTAGACAGGCGATGTTGGATGCTGGCGGTAATGCTTTTTGGAAAGAAAGTAATTTCGCAGCAAAAACAACTTTTAATGGTGAAGTGGGATTTTGGGTGTATACTTTTGAGGGTCGTATCCCTGATGAGGAACCCGGATATTGGGGATGGAGAACCAATTCTTATCCTCGTGCCGTTCGTCTCTGTTTTGTGTTCTAAAAACACAACCCGCAATATGTGGGTGCTATCTCGTGTATCATCAAAGGTACAAAAGTGTTTGATCAGTTCTCCTCTTTTGTGTTAGAAAACTCTTGAGACAATTCTTGAAAGAAGTCTCTTCCCAAGAGCTGGGAGATTTGCGCTAAGACGCTTGTGTCGATGCTGTTTTTTTTAAGCATACGATATACGTAAGTACGGGTACGATTCAACTTGCGAGCCAGCCAACTGATGGTTCGTTCTTGTCGGTCCAGTTCTTCCTTGATGTTTTCACCAATATTAATCATAACAATTCTGATTATGTTATACATTATATAATATAGGGGGGGGGGAGAAAAGCAAAAAGGCGTGAACTGCACTAATCCTTGCTTTTCATACAGGTCAACCGCCAAGCAAACCCTCAACACCAAGCAAGAACAGGCAGACCACGCCTATAGCGTGGACCACGCTGTCTCATGCTCTCGGTATTGAACGTTTGGCGGTTGTTCGTATGAAGAGAACATGGACATCATTGTCCATAAATATCAAAAATATGTGCAGGTCGGGCTGCCTGTTAAGCATGAACTCCTACCTGTGGAATTGGCATTAGCATTTTCATTACTAGCCATTCCGATTGCAAAGATAGCAATAATTTTGCTAACTCCTATTATTTTCCTTGACTTTTTTCTAAAAAAAGATGTTTTAGTGATTATTTATTCGGTAGCAGCGAATAAAAATGTAATGTTGCCTAACAGAACTACTTGAATTAGCAAAGTGAGTCACTTGAGAATTCTTCTTCATGTGCTTGCGTGCAAGCATAGAATAAAATCAATTAAGAAAACTCATTTGATTTCAATCCTCATTCCTTCCGGGTTGAACCAGATGCCGTCGCGATCGATGAATCTCGAGAGGGAACCATCGGTGGCAAGCGATTTCGGGGTGCCGATGGAGAGACGGTTCTGCTCCATCAGCCAGAGACTGTCGGAGAGCTGTAGCGCCAGTTCTACATCGTGGGTGGAGAGCAGGATTGCCTTGTGCTGATCGTGTGCCAGGCGGCGGAGCATCTGAAGGGTTTCTACCTTGCTGGGGAAATCGAGGAAGGCGGTAGGCTCGTCGAGAATGATGATGCGGGTCTGCTGGGCAAGTGCCTTGGCAATCATCGTCTTCTGGCGCTCGCCATCGCTCAGCTCGGAGATGTTGCGCTGGGCAAGGTGGGGGATGCCGACCTGATGGATGGCTTCATCCACTATCTGCTGATCTGCCGGAGTAAGGGTGCCCCAGAAATTGGTGTAGGGAGACCTGCCGATGCCTACAATCTCTCTGACCGACAGTTGGGGAACATCGACACGGGAGGTGAGAACCACGCCAATCTGACGGGCTAGCTGCTGCGCCGGATAAGCGGAAAGAGGCTGATCCTGAAGAAGGATTTCGCCATCCAGGGCAGGCTGGAAACCGCAAAGGGTTCTGAGCAGGGTGGATTTGCCCACTCCGTTGGCGCCGATGAGGCAGGTGAGCTCGCCCGGATGCAGGGAGGCAGAAACAGCAGAGGCTATCGCCCGGAGCTGATGCTTCGGACGATAGCCAATGCTTAGATTCTTGAATGTAATGCAGGATTCCATCAAAAATATTTTTCCTTGTTGTTTTCGGACCTGTGATTCCTGGAATGCAGGAATTACTTAGCTGCCAAAACCTCAACCTCTACGAGTGCACCCTTAGGCAACTTCTCTACGGCTACGGCTGAGCGAGCAGGATATGGCTGGCTGAAGAACTCGGCATAAACCTCGTTCATGGCTGCGAAATCGTCCATGCTGTTCAGATAAACGGTAGTCTTCACTACGTGAGAAAGGTCGGTGCCGGCTGCCTTCAGGATGTTCTGGGCATTGGTGAGGCTCTGACGAGTCTGCTCCTTGATGCCGCCCTCTACGAAGTTGCCTGTTGCAGGGTCGATAGGAATCTGGCCTGATGCAAATACGAAACCGTTTACTTCGATAGCCTGGCTATATGGACCGATAGCTGCAGGCGCATTGTCTGTATGAATTGCGTTCATGATAATTGATGTTTTATAATTAATAACTTATATTCTATTCATTATATTCTCTCAGAAAATATTCTTTCAGAAAATGTTCTTTCAGAAGAAATCTATATGATCCAGAGATGGAAGCCCTTCTGTTCCAGGGCATTCTTGATTTCCTTGACGTGGGCGGAGTCGCGGGTCTCCATGGTGACACGGAGCACGCAGGCATTCACCTTGTTGCGGTTGGCAGAACGGTCGTGATGAACTCCCGTGATGTTGCCGCCCAGGCTTGCGATGACGGAGGCTACCTCTACCAGCTCGCCCGGCTTGTCGTCCAGCTCCATCTCGATGGTGCAGAGACGTCCACTCTTTACCAATCCACGGTTGATGACACGGTTGAGGATGGTTACGTCGATGTTACCGCCGCTTACCACGCAGATGGTCTTCTTGCCCTTCACCGGCACCTTGTTGTACATCACGGCAGCCACACTGGCTGCTCCGGCACCTTCTGCCACCATCTTCTCGCTCTCAAGGAGCTTCAGGATGGCTGCACAGATCTCGTCCTCGCTTACGGTGACGATTTCATCCACATAGTTGGAGCAGGTTTCGAAGGTAATCTTTCCCGGTTCCTTCACGGCGATGCCGTCGGCTACGGTTGCCACAGATGGCAGCTTCTCCTGCTTGTGGTCGTGGAGACTCTGAACCATGCTGGCTGCTCCCTCTGCCTGGACTCCATAGACCTTGACGTTGGGGTTGAGCGACTTGATGGCGAAAGCGACTCCCGAAATCAGTCCGCCGCCACCTACCGGCACTACCACAGCTTCCACATCAGGCAGTTGGTCGAGGATTTCCAGTCCGATGGTTCCCTGTCCAGCAATCACCTTCTCGTCATCGAAAGGATGCACGAAGGTATAGCCGTGCTCATCCCTCAGCTGCAGCGCCTTCTGGTAAGCGTCATCATAGACGCCCGGAACCAGGCAGACCTCTGCACCCAGACGCTTGGTAGCCTCTACCTTGGAGATAGGGGCACCTTCGGGCAGACAGATGAGGCTCTTCACTCCCATGGCGGTAGCGCCGAGAGCCACACCCTGTGCGTGGTTGCCTGCCGAACAGGCAATCACACCCTTCTCCTTCTCTTCCTGAGAGAGTTGAGAAATCTTATAGTATGCACCTCGAATCTTGAACGACCCCGTCTTCTGGAGGCATTCCGGTTTCAGATAAACATCACTATCTGGGTTGATTCTCGGTGTGTGAACCAGCTCAGTTTTTCTAATCACGTGGCTCAGCACGAAGCGGGCCTTGTAGAAATCGTCAAGTTGTAACATAATCGTTGATATGCTTTAATTCTGTTATCTGTCAGGATGATAGTTCCTGAGTGATTTTTGACTGCAAAGATACTCTAAAAGGAAGAAAACACAAAATATTTCAATTTAATTTTTGTTATTCGATGATAATATGTGATTATTTTGGTATTAAAGCTTTTGCCCTTACAGGGCGATAGGCTAGCGTCCATAATAACCCAGGGCGATGCCCTGGACTAGGAGCTTCTGCCCTTTACCTTTCCCTTCGGCCGGTGACCGTTGGTTCAGGGCGTGTAGGGCAAAACGTGCGAAAGTTCAGTTAGATTATTTATGCAATTACATGCCGAAGTGCTCCAGCGCCGCAGCTACGCCGTCTTCCTCATTCGAGAGGGTGATGTAGTCGGCATCGGCTCTTACTTCCGGGGCAGCATTTGCCATGGCTACTCCCATGCCGGCAAGCTTGAGCATGCTCAGGTCGTTGTAGCCGTCGCCGAAGGCTATCATATCGGCAGGGGTGAGATTGATCTTCGCGAGGAGTCTTCTCAGCGACTGCGCCTTGTCGATTCCCTTAGGCACCAGCTCGAGGAAGAATGGGGCTGAGCGGAAGACGTCCATCTTATCGCCTACCACATCCAGCAGTTCCTGTTCTGCCTTGAGCATATCCGATGGGTCGCCCGTCATGAGGAGCTTGGTAGGATGAGGCTCCAGGGCTTCGAGCAGATTCTCTACCTTGCGGATGTTCATCTTGTTGATGCGCGATTCTTCCTTCACATACTGATCGTCTGGCATCTCGGTGATGATCTCATTGCCGGCATAGCCCAGCAGGGCATGGCTCTTCTCTCGCGCGTACTTATATAATACAGGGATTACCTCATCTGGCAGAAACTGGGTAAAGAGTTTCTCGCCGGTCTGGGCATTCACGATGTTGCCACCATTATAGGAAAGGATGTAGCCCCCTCGCTTCTGCAGTTCCAGGCATTCTGCCACCGGTTCGATGCCGTAGGTAGGGCGACCGGATGCAAGGATGATGACGGCTCCCTGGCTGGCAGCCTGGAGCAGCGCTTCGCGGGTTTTCGGAGTAACCACCTTCTCGTGGTTGGTCAGGGTGCCATCCAGGTCGAGTGCGATGGCACGGTAAGGAATCTGTTTTGCTTTTTCCATTGTTCTATGTGATTCTTTGTTTTTTATGCGTGCAAAGATACAATAATATTCTGAAAAATGGGAAGTAAAGTGTATTTTTGCTAATTTTGTTCCCAAAAAGGTGGTCATTTGAACGAAATGACTCTGTTTTTATCAGTGCTAAATGTTTTTTTAACGATAAGTACCCATCTTTTATTGTTTGTTTTACACTATATTCGGAATCTTTTCGTATCTTTGCACCGCAAATCAAAGTAACAATAATAAATTTTAAACCTATCCATATGAAGAGATTTATTTCTGCAGTATTGCTTTCTGCAGCCGTAGTTATGCCTACGATGGCGCAGAAGCAGAAGACATTGAGCAATGGTTATCCATTTACTCAGGTTCCTTTCACCAGTGTGAAGATTTCACAGAACACCTTCTGGGGTGCCCGCTTGAAGGCTGCCCGAGAGGTAACTGTGCCATTGGCTTTCAGCAAGTGCGAGAGCGAGCATCGTTACAAGAACTTCGAGATGGCTGCTTATACCTTGCAGCATCCTAACCACCCGGGCTTGAACACCAAAGAGTGGGATGTAAGCAAGTTCATGGGCTTCTCTTTCGATGATACCGATGTTTATAAGACCATCGAGGGTGCCAGCTACATCCTCCAGACTTATCCGGACAAGAAGTTGAAGGCTTATATTGACAGCGTGCTCGATGTGGTAGGTGCGGCACAGGAGCCAGATGGCTATCTCTATACAGCCCGTACCATCAACCCAAAGCATCCACATCAGTGGTCGGGAAATAAGCGATGGGTCAAGGACGAGGATTTGAGCCACGAGCTTTACAACCTCGGTCACATGGTAGATGCAGCCTGTGCTCACTATCAGGCTACCGGAAGCACCAAGTTCCTGAACATCGCCAAGCGCTATGCCGATTGTGTGGTAAAGGAGGTGGGACCTAATCCAGGACAGACTACCATCGTTCCTGGTCATCAGATTGCAGAGATGGCTTTGGCTCGTCTCTATACCTTGACCGGTGAGAAGAAGTATCTGGATGAGGCTAAGTATCTGCTCGATTATCGTGGCAAGACTCATATTCGCAACCCTTATTCTCAGAGCCAGGCTCCTATCCTGGAGCAGAAAGAGGCAGTGGGGCATGCGGTTCGTGCCGGATATATGTATGCCGGTATTGCCGATGTGGCTGCCCTGACCAAGGATTCTGCCTATATGAAGGTGATCGACCGCATTTTCGAAAACATCGTTGGCAAGAAATACTATCTTACAGGTGGAGTAGGTGCCCGCCATGCCGGTGAGGCATTCGGTGATAACTATGAGTTGCCAAACATGACTGCCTACAACGAGACCTGTGCAGCCATCTCTATGGTTTATCTCTTTGAGCGCATGTTCCTGCTTCACGGCGAGAGCAAGTATATCGATTGTTTGGAGCGTAGTCTGTATAATGGTGTCATTTCTGGTATGAGTATGGATGGTGGTCGTTTCTTCTATCCTAACCCATTGTCAAGCGATGGCAAGTATAAGTTTAATGCCGATGGCAACACCACCCGCCAGCCTTGGTTCGGATGTGCCTGCTGCCCGAGTAACTTGTGCCGTTTCATCCCTTCTGTTCCTGGCTATCTCTATGGCGTGAAGGACAACAATATCTACGTGAATCTCTTTGCCGGCAATACATCTACCATCAAGGTAAATGGCAAGGATGTGGTTCTGGAGGAGACTACCGAGTATCCTTGGAACGGCGATATCAAGATTGCTGTGAAGAAGAGTGGCGTAAAGAATGCCAAACTCCTGGTTCGTATTCCTGGATGGGTTCGCAACCAGGTGGTGCCTAGCGATCTTTACAAGTATAGCGATGCCGAGAAGCCTACTTACACAGTAACCGTAAACGGCAAGGCTGTAGAGGCTGACCTCGATGGCAACAAGGGTTATCTCCCTGTCAAGAACATCAAGAAGGGTGATGTGATCCGCATCCATTTCGAAATGCCAATCCGTACTGTGGTTGCAAATGGTAAGGTGGCAGATGATAAGGGTAAGGTTGCCGTAGAGCGTGGACCATTGGTATATTGCGCTGAGGCTGTGGATAACAATAACGAGCCAGTGCTCCGTGCCGTAATGGCCAAGAAGCCTGCATTCTCGCTGGTAGATAACTACAGCATCGAGAACACAGAGACCAAGGGTGCTCCTGCCTTCTCAGTCAAGGCTATCCAGACCTCTTCTCAGGTGCTCGACCAGGCTACTGACGGCACCGTTTCTTGCAAGAACCAGAAACTCACCCTGATTCCTTACTATGCCTGGAATCATCGTGGTGCCAACCAGATGAACGTCTGGTTCTATCAGAA
>ERZ1023839.246-NODE-246-length-16607-cov-8.281597_pt1 | contig 16607 bp, 17 predicted proteins | sample MGYA00380383_ERZ1023839 | MGnify/ENA primary metagenome ERZ1023839 (study PRJEB33179, sample SAMN07449065) | human gut metagenome | biome: Human-gut; feature: Human associated habitat; material: Faeces | host: Homo sapiens | place: India:Kasaragod | collected... | reverse complement strand
AATAATAATAACAAAGCAATTAATAATGACACTAAAAATAAAAATAATAATAATCTAGATAACAATATAATTATTACGAAAAAAAATAAAGAATATATAAAAGAAAATATAATGAGTACCCAAGAAAAGAAAAGTAATAACAATATTGAAACAGAAGTAAATAATGATCTTAATAAAAAATCTATTATTATAGTTGCCAATGATAATGAATGCCTTTTATTAGAAAAAAAGATATATTTAAAGATTAAAAAGAAATTAGATAATTTAAATCAGAAAATAAAGCAAATTGAAAGCGAAGAGTATTTAATAAGTAAGTACGCTGATGATAAAAATTTATATAATAAGGCAAAAAAAATACAAACAAGAATAGAAGAATTGCAATTTGAATTAACTAAAATAGAAGAAGAATATAAGATATTAAGTAATAAAAATATAATTAAAGATCCTTTGAAATTAGATGACTCATTAATAATTGATGATATTGTCAATTACCGCAATCATATAAATGAATTAAATTATAATAAAATTCCAGACAAGTTAACACTTTTAAATACATATACCATACTAAACAATAAATTAGAAGATCTAACAAATAAAACGAAAGAATTAAACAAAAAGAAAAGTTTAAGAGTTAAAGAATTACAAAATAGAGATAAAAAATATAATAAAGCTAAAATTAAAACCAAAAATTTAAATGAAATAGAAAGCGATTGTAACAAAATCATAGAGGAGTATATAAACTATGAGAAAGAATTACTAAAGAAAGTAAATAAAATTGATTCTAAAACGTACATAAAATATAAACTACGAGGAATGGATAATTTTTTATCATTATCTTGCCATTATATTGGATTAATTGCTTTAACACCATTTAAAGGAATTATCCCCAAAATAAGTGAACAAACTAAAGCAACTAGAAAAATGTTGAATTGTATGTTAGATAATATGCATTACGAGAAAATAAATGAAGTAACTTATAGTGCTAATGATTATATAAACGAAATAGATAATAAAATATATAGTATAACAAATGTCGAAGATAATTTAGATAAAGCATATATCGAAGTTAACAAACTAAAAGAAGAATTTAAAAGAAATTTTTTATGTTATAATTTAGATGAATATGATAAATCTTATAAAAAAATCCTTTTAATTGAGGATCGCATTATTAAAAACAAAGAAAAGATAGATAATATAAAGAAAAATTTAAATAGCACAAAAAAAACCAATAAAGAAATATTAACAAGAGTTAAAAAGCTAAATTCACAGAAAAAACTTTACAATAATTAGTAGAAAGTTTTTTTTTGCTCTGATAACTATTGTAACAATTTAAAAAATGTGATATACTTAGCACAGAATAAATGATAGTCCGAAACTATCAACAAGGAGGATTTTCTTATGAATAAAAATTTTGTATTGATGGACAAAACAAATAATACACAGATAAATGCTACAGCAGTTATAAAATTCAATTATGAAAATAATGACTACTTAATTTACAGCATTGATGAAAATGAAGTAAATAAACAAATATTTGTTTCAAAACTAATTTTAAACTCTGAAGGAAAAAGTTTTATAGATAATATTTTACAGGAAGAAAAAAATAAATTAAGTAATGTAGTATATAATATTATAATTTTGACACCATCAAATTTCAAAAAAGGAGCATTAGCAAATAACCTATTAAAAGATATAAAAGAAAAACTAATGGTAAATTTATCCCTAGAAATACCAGAGTTAGGAAGTCAAGAATATTTTGCCAATTGTTCAATAGCAATTACAAATAAAGAATTTGTAGAAGATGCTATCAAATTTTATAATGATAACTTAAATATGGAAAAAGTTCAAGAACAAATTCCAGTAACTCCAACATGGACAATTCCAACAGAAGAACCAGTAGCAATTAATGAACCAAGTATTAATCAGGAACCAATGCAAAACAATATAAATATTTCACCAATACCTAATGCTATGCCACAAACTAATCCGCAGCCTGTAATACCTAATGCTACATCAAATAATATTGAATCTGTTCCAGCAGAACCAGTTAATATAGTAAATCCTACTATAGAAACACCAAATCAAGTAGTAACCCCAGAGACTGTACAAATTCCTAATATTGAAGGCCAAGAGTTGAATAATATACCAAATCCTCAGGCAGAAAAACTTAACAATGTTGCCGTAGTATCTGATCCAAGTCTAGGAAATTCAGGTTTGAATATCCAGCCAAATATTGGCAAGCAGAAAAATGCAGGATTTACTTTAAATAAATATATAGTTATAGGAACAGTTTGCATATTGCTTGCAATAGCCGTAGTAATAGTAGCTTATATATTAATACAAAAAAAGATTAATGGGGCTTAGAATATATACAGCCACAGTAATCTTGTCTATATAAATTATATTTTTTAGATAATAAGATGGATTGTTTATATCCATCTTTTTTCTTAAAGTCAGAATACAACCAATTAATATTATATTTATTTTGTAATTTTTCACCAATTTCATTTATCCATTCGGCATTCTTATAAGGACTAACAGATAATGTAGTACAAAAATAATCATAATTATACTCTTTTGCCATCTTAGCGGTTTTTTCCATTCTTAAGTTATAGCATACCATACATCTATTTCCTCTTTCAGGTTCGTTCTCTAAACCAATAATACATTTTTCATATAAATCATTATCATAGTCACAATCCATTATATCAAGATTATTAGAACAATCAATTTCATTAATCAATTTTATTTGTTCTTGTTTTCTTTTTAAATATTCATCGTAAGGATAAATATTAGGATTATAATAGAGAATAGTAATATCAAAATAATTAGTAAGATAACTAATAACATAACTACTACAAGGACCACAGCAACTATGTAATAATAACTTTTTCTTACTATCTAAATTATTTAAAATATTTTCACACTTAACACTATAATTCTCTTTCATAGTCATTTCACCTCACATAAGCACATATATTATAACATAATAAAAATATTTTTAATATATTATCTTGAAAAAATAACCATAAATTGGTACAATAAATTAGGAGGCAAATATGGAAAAGAAAATACCCTTAAAAAATTATATTATATTAGCGGTAACATTAATTATTACAGTTATATTAGTTATATATTTCTACTTATGGCAAAAAGCATATGAAGAAAGTAAAAAAAATACTATTATAATGGATGAATATATACAAAAAATAAATTATAATGAATTAAGTAATTATCTAATAGAAAACAAAAGTACAGTTATATATTCATCAGTAGTAGGTAGCCAAAAAACAAGTAACTTTGAAAAAAAATTCATCAAAGTAATTCAAGACAAATCATTAAAAAATAGTATTTTATACCTTGATTTAACTGAAGTAGTAAAAAACAAAACAATCAAAAAAGAATTATTAGAAAAATATCCAGAATTAAATAACAATATCAAAGATCCATTAATAATAATTTTTAATAATGATAAAGTAATAAGAATTTATAATATTAAAGATAATAATTATAATATAGATAGTCTAATAGAATTCTTAGAGAAAGAAGATATAATATATGATTAATATAGTACTATATGAACCAGAAATACCAGAAAATACAGGCAATATAATGAGAACATGTGCTGGAACCAATAGCAAACTACATTTAATAGAACCACTAGGTTTTATATTAGATGAAAAAAGAATACGCCGCAGTGGAGTAAATTACATAGATAAGGTTCATTATCAAACATATATTGATTATGAAGAATTTATCACCCAAAATAAAGGTGAATATTATTATTTCACAAGATATGGAACAAAACCATATAGTGAAATAGATTTCAAGGATAAAAATAAAAATATATATTTAATATTTGGCAAAGAAAGCACCGGTATACCAAAAGAAATATTACACAATAATTTAGATAAATGTTATAGAATACCAACAAGCGATAATATTAGAGCATTAAATTTATCAAATTGTGTTGCTTTAGTAACATATGAAGCATTAAGACAGCAAAACTTTCCTGGATTATTAACATACGATCCGTTTAAAGGAGAAGATTATTTAAAAAACGAATAGTTTTATTCAATAAAACCATTCGTTTTTAATTTATTTATAAGTTTTTCTTCACTTACATCGCCTTCAATTCTAGTAGCGGTAGTCTTTTCTTCTCCATTCTTAAAAAATATAGTAATAGGTGTACTACCATCAAAACTAACAGTATTCTTAAACATTTTAAGTTCATCATCATTAAGTAAATCAACATCAATATAATAAATATCAATTTTATACTTATATCCAACCTTTTTAAGCTTCGGTTTATAATCCTGACAATGACTACAAGTAGTTCTTGAAACACACAAAACAAAATCTTCCTTATTATCTATTTTTTCTTTAAGCTCATTATAATTGATTTCAATAAGATTACTATCATATGAATGAATAAAACAATAAATAATAAGTCCAGCAACCACTAAAATACTAGCAATTATAACAATAATTTTCTTTTTTTTATCTTTCATAAATTAAATCACCATAATCAATGATAACACTTTTTAATAAAAAAAGCAAAAATCACTTTGAAAAAAACAAAAAAAGTGTTACAATTGTTATAGTATAGGGTAGGGAGGAATGACATGAATAAAAGAAAAAGCCTACTATTCATATTGATGTTAACAATATTTAGTACAAATATTGTTAAAGCAGAATGCACTACAGAAGAAGAAAATAATATCAAAAAAGAAATAGATAAAATAGAAATAGTATATAAACATTTAGGAGAAGTCACAAAAGAAGATGGTACCAAAACATATAATGAATTCATGGTAACTGCTAAAAATATTCCAGATGGAGTATATGTTCAACTATATCCGTTTACGGATGATCAATTTGAAGAATCATCTGAAGGCTTAAAGCTAAAACTAACAACTGGTACATGGCATTACTATATGTACTCTGAAAAATGTGATAAAACATTAAAAGATATAACAGTAACCTTACCAAAGTTTAATGAATATTCTTTAGATCCATTATGTGAAGGCATAGATGGAGAAGACTTTAGATATTGTAATAAATATTATGATGGTGAGATACCAAGAGAAACTTTTGAAAGAAAAGTAAAAGAATATCGTCTAGCTAATCATCTAGATGATAAAAAAATAGATAATAATGACGTAAAGAAAAAAGATTATTTAAAACCAATAGTAGATTTTCTATTAGAATATTATCTTTATATAATTATAGGAATAGGAATAATAGTACTAATATCGCTATTAGTATTAATAATTAAAAAGAAAAAGAAAAGAACAATATTAGAATAAAAAAGAAGGAGGAATCAATATGAAGAAGTTACCATTAATATCATTAGTATCATTTTTTATCTTGATTCCTACAATAAGTTTAGCAGATAATAAAGATGGATATGAATATAAATCAACGACAACTATAGCATCTAATAATTATTATTTTTTTGATGAACCATCTACTAAATCAGATCTTAATAGAAATTTAGCAAAACCAACAGAAAATTATACATTGTTTACAAATTTTGAAAACGATTGGTATAACACAGACATAAGGGAAATAGCACTAAAAAATAATTGCCCAACGACACAATTTGATGGAAATGAAGAATGTTGGACATATGCCAGATTTTACTATATTGCAGATCAAATTTCTAATATGGGAAAAGTTGTAGAAACATCAAAGGGAAGCGGAATCTATAGTAGAGATTTATATGGCAAAAACGGATTAAATATATATCATGGGCATAGTGGATACAAAAATGACTTAGCAGAAAGTACCTGGTACCTAGCAACCAAACCAAATGAGTGTCCTGAGTGCACTGGTGAATGGGCTGATGAGAATATAAAAAATATAAATAAATACTGGGAAAAAATATGTTCATCAATTACAACTGGCAATGAAGTTTCCCTGATTTATTACGATAAAGAAAACCAAAATGAAAAACCAATAACAAAAAATGATATACTTGATAGTAATACACAAACGATTGTTAAAATTAAAAGAACTTATGAAAATTACGTCAATCCAAACACTATCGATTGGAATAATAAAATGCAACTTTCCACCAATGATAACATAACCAGTTGTAAAGGAACATATCCAATGGATAATGGTGTTCATTCTGTTGTTTTAATCAATGCTCAAGCAAAATCAACAGAAAAACAATGCGTTGAAATCAAAAAAACGAGTTCAGCTAAATGCAACGAAAGTGCAAAAATGGAAAATGTAAAATGTTTAAAAACAATAACAAAAGGGAAAAATAGAAGAGATGTAAAATTAGATCAGACAGCTACACTGACAAATATTTTAACACCAACTAAAATATATCAAGGCGGTGGAATAAAACTAGGATTTATGTATTATAACACAGTAAAATGGAAATTTTCAGATGATGAACAATATGGTAACGATGATAGTGAAATAAGAGGTTTATTAGAATCAAAATTAAAAAAACTAGATGAACTAGAAAATGACATTGTAGTAGAAGTGTCTTTAAAAGATAAAAATGGTGATGAAATTGGTAAGATAGGCAACATTCAAAAAAAATGTGAACAAAAGGGTGAATTTACAGAAGGAGAAACAGTCACAACAACATGCACGTTTTTATTACCAGAGTCTATAGTAAAATTAGGAACTGGTAAAGTGGATTATAATAATAGTTCAGGTCAAGGTATAAATAATGAGTATTATACTCCAATAACATATACTGGTGAGTTATCTTTAAAAGCCACAATAAAAAATGTCAGTGTATTAAAAGATGTAGATGGCTGGATAGACAAATGGGAATTAACATACGATGGAGAAAACGATGATAGTTGCAAAGTTAATGTTACTAGTAGATTGTATAAGCCAAATCAAAAAAATGAATATGCCTTTATATATAGACCAATAGATTTAAATAATCCATTCCCAAATAGAAACGCTGGTGTAAATTGGTATGATTGGTATAGTATACCGGCTAACAAAGAAAGATTAAAATCATCATATTCTAAAGAAGAATATCAAGTGATATTAGATAATCAAAGCGTTTCTAAAATCAAAGAATATAACAAAAATAATAATTATTTAGATTGGACAGGTATAAATAAAAAAACAGAAAAAAGTGAATTTATAGATAAATATAATATAGTTCGCATTCAAGAAGGTGGTAATCCATGAAATGGTCATTTGCCTCAGTAGGAATGATTGTGCTAGGAATAACAGGTATAGCAATAATATTGTTATTTCAACAAATAACCACTTCTAATGAAAACGATTACTATTTGCTTAAAGAAATAACAGAAGCCTCTATGATAGAATCAATAGATATAAAATATTATAGAGAAACAGGAGATTTAAGAATAGTTAAAGAAAAGTTTGTAGAAAACTTTACTAGAAGATATTCAGAGTCAACTCTATTTATAGGCACAAAATATACAATATCATTTTTTGATATTATAGAAGTACCACCAAAGGTTACAATAAAGATTGATACAGGTTTAGAACAATATAGAATATACAATGATGTAAGTGATTATAATGTAGTTAATAATTTAACTGGTATATTAGAATTTGCTGGAAAAGAAAGTATAAATGATAATGGTGGAAAAGAAATATACAAAAAAGAAACGTATACACAACAAGTATATTCAATGCCAGGAATTAAAAATGGTGAAATCAATATTAGAGAGGCAATAAATATACCAAAGGAAATAAACGATGCCAATATGAGAAATCAAAAAGTAATAGCTGTATCAGAGCCAGTCGTAGTTACAGAACAAGGTGATTTATTGAAAGCTAAATTAAGGAGAGAAATTGATTGGGCAAGTGCATCTACAAATAAAACAGATTATTTTGAAAATAATGATATAAAAAGTTATTCAGATAGTTTCACATTATATGGCATATATTATTATAATTGCTCAGATAAAACCAGTAACAACAGCGAAAAAGCAAATGAAGTAAGATGTAAAGATTATTATAACTTACCATGGATAATAATAGATGGAGTTAATAATGAAAATAAAAAAGTAGCTCTAAAATATAACATAATATGGAGTTATGAAAAATATGAATATATGAATAAAGAAGGGTTTAAATAAAAAGGAGGAAAAAATATGAATAATTTAAAAGCTTCGATGAAAAAATTATTAGGTAACAAAAATACAGTTACAATATTAGGGGTACTACTATGTTTAGTAATATTAGCCATAGGTTACAACTATCGTATAAATTCAAAAGTTGAATTAGTACAAGTACCATACGCAGTTGAAACAATTCAACCAAGAACTTATATAAAGGATAGTATGGTAGGCATTATGAATGTACCAAAATCATTTTTAGTAGGAAACTATTATACACAAAAGCAAAATATAGTAGGAAAATATTCCAACTATAACACAATAATAGCGAAAGGAAGTCTGTTCTATACTGATTTAGTAACATCCAAAGAAGATTTACCAGATTCAGCATTTCAAGATGTTCCTGAAGGATATACAGTTATCAACTATCCTGTTGATATAGCAAGCACATATGCTAATTCAATGGCACCAGGAAGTTACATAAATATCTATTACAAATCTTTAAACGATAAAGGTGAAGTAATGTTTGGTAAATTCATTAGTAATGTAAAAGTATTAGATGTTAAAGATTCATCAGGTCAGCACGTGTTTGAAAATAGTGAAGATACAAGAACACCAGCATATATGTTATTTGCACTTCCTGAAGAAACACATTTATTATTAAGAAAAGCATTATATCTAAAAGAATATGCTGTTGAACTAATATTAGTACCTAATACAACAACACTTACTGAAAAAGATAAAGTACAAGTAAGTAGTGATGATATCGAAAACTTTATTAATTCAAAGACTGCCTTTGTATCAGTAAATGAATTACCTAAAGTAGAAGATCAAGTAAAAGAAGATACAGATAAAAAAGATACAGATAAAAAAGATAATGATACAAAAACAAATAGATAAAAAAGAATAAGGAGGGCAAAGCATGGAAACAGAATTTACCCAAATAGATTTTGGCCCATTAAAACCATTCTTAGTTAATGATGATGTAACAGATATATCATATAGTAATGGTGGACAAGTATGGTTAAAAACATTGTCTCAAGGTGTCTATAGAGTAGAAAATACTGGTATAGATAATACATTAATGGAAAAAATAGCCTTTCAATGCGCTAACTCTATGGGAAAGTCATTTAATATGGCTAATCCATTTCTTGATGCAGAATCAGCAGAATTAAGAATGAACTTTGTTCATGATTCGATAGCTAAAAATGGAATAGCCGCTTTAATAAGAAAAACTCCTGCTAAAATAAGACTTGAAAAAGATAAGATAATAGCAGAAGATTATATTAGATTAAATATTCATGATTTTCTATTAAAATGTGTAGAAGGCCATTGTAACATTATAGTTAGTGGAGAAACGGGCTCAGGAAAAACAGAGTTTATAAAATATTTAGCAGCCCATACAAAAGAAAATGAGAAAATAATAACTATTGAAGATACTCTAGAACTTCATTTAGATAAAATATTTCCTCATAGAGATATTGTAGCAATGAAAACTAATAATATAGCCTCATATTCAGACGTATTAGTAACCTGTATGAGACAAAATCCAAGATGGATATTATTATCCGAAGTAAGAAGTGCTGAAGCTGTAATGGCCGTTCGTAACTCCATATCATCAGGACATAATATTCTTTCCACAATACATGCTGATAAAGCAGAATCAATACCAAGTAGAATGTATAGTCTGCTAGAAACAAATCAAGATGTAAGCCAGTTCCTAGCAACAATACATCGCTATGTACAATTAGGTGTACATATAAAAGGATATTATAGCCAAAAATATAAAAAATTTCATAGAGAAGTATCAGAAGTAGTAGAATTCTATGTTACCGATGAAAATAAAGCAGAATACAAGATACTTTATAAAAAAACACCAGATGGACATGAAACAACGGCAAATCCAACTAAACATCTAATAGAATATCTAGAAAGTCAAGGTGTAATAATACCCCAAGACGTACTAGTAAAAGAAGAGTTTAGAGATGCTTCAAGTGACAATACAAATAATAACTATGCAGTAGATACAAGTAACTATAATCAGCAAAAACAAGCTATAAATAACACTAATATTATGCAACCAAATCAAACTATTCAGTCAAATCCAAATATAGTTCAAAGTAATACAAATAGTTATAATAATATACCAAATATATATGCAAATAATATACCACATCAAGCTACTATAACGGGTATAAATAATAATAATGTAGTATAAAGGTAGGTGATATAATGGAAATAATTTTAATAGGATTAATAATAATATTCATAATTTCTTATCGTACTAAGAAAGGTGAATCAGTATATAAATTCATATCTGAACAAGCAGTAAATGCTTATAGAAAAATAGAACCATACTCCTTTAAAACAATGAGAGAAAAAGTAAAAGAATTAGGATTAGAATATACCCCAAGACAATACATATTCCAAATATTACTTTTTGCAGTATTAGCAGGAGGTATAAGTTATCTATATTTTTATAATTTAGCAATAACAATAGTATATATAGCATTAGCAGTATCAGTAATTCCATACATCACTTATCTAAGATGTAAAAGACAATATAGTGAATATATATTTGAACAAGTACAAGTATATTGTACTAATACAATAATGGAATTTTCAACTACACAAGCTTTTGTAAAATCATTAGAAGGAGTAGTAGCTTCAGGCGTTTTAGAAGAACCATTATTATCAGATGTAAAAACAATGATAGCACTATCATATGAAAAAGGTGATGTCTATGACTCAATAAAATATATGGATACAAAATATCCATACTATATGGTAAAAAATATGCATCAATTATTCTTACAAGTAACAAAAGAAGGTGCAAAAGATACTCAAGAAACATTTGAAAATATGTTAACAGACATAGATGTATTAGTAGAAGGAGTATATAGAGATAGATCAGATAGAGCAGCATTCCATAAACAATTCATAACATTTGGTGTATCACTATATGGTATGATAGCCTTAATACAATTACTAATAGGACAAGAGACATATATATCAATGATAGATAATATATGGATAAGAATATTTGTTCATATTATAGTATTAATAAACAGTTGGTTTCTCCTATCAGGAGAAAAATATTACAACGAGAATGTAGGTGCTGAATAATGATGATAGAATTATTATTAGTAGCCATAATAGTAATATATATATTTATTGTTAATGGAAAAATAAACAAAGACAGTATGTTTGGAACAAACAGTAAACTATGTAATCTATTAAAAGAAAAAGATTATGATTTTCTATTAATAGCAAAATATGGTGATAGAGTATATGATCCAAATGAAGTATATATGAAAAGAGTAAAAAAAGGTGTATTAACATCCGCTGCTATAATATTTATTTTTATAACCAATATGAGTTATCTAAGTATAATATTAGCGTTAGTAATAGGCTTTATAGTGTATAAAAATCAATATTTAAGTCTAAAAAAATGGTATAAACAGCATCTAACATATATAGATTCATTATTACCATATTACTTAAAAACAATAGAAGTACTAATTCAACACTATACAGTACCAGTAGCCTTAGCTAAAAGTATAGATGATGCTCCTGAAGTATTCAAACCAGGACTAAGAGAATTAGTAAGCAAAATAGAAGCAGGTGACTCATCAATAGATCCTTATATGGACTTTGCAAAAGAGTATCCAGTAAGAGACTCTATGAGAATGATGAGATTATTATATAGATTAGGTTTAGGAGAACAAGAAAAGAAACACCAACAACTAGAATCATTTTCAAAATCCGTATCTTCTCTTCAAGCTAAAGCAAGAGAACAAAAATATAAGTCTAGATTAGATGGTATGGAAAGAAGAACAATGGTAATGATGTGTGTTGTAGGATTCGGTTCTCTAGCATTATTATTGGTTTCAATCTTTATGATAATGAGTTTCTAAAGATTTGAAATATAAAAAAAGAATAAAAAAATCAATATATGAAAGAAGGTGAGAAGTAATGAAAGAAGCAACAGGTGAAGTATCAATGACTGTAATCGTTATTGTAGCAGTAGCTATAATTGGTGGTATAATAGTAGCATTAGGCCCAACACTAAAGAGAACAATAGAAACAAAATGGGGAAATTCTGATGCGGCTGCATGTAAATCTGGTGGCGGAACATGGACAGATACTGGAAATAATACAGGATACTGTACAATGCCATAAAAATAACAAGTCAAAAGTAGGTGATTAAAAAATGAGAGAGGCATTTGGTGGAACTTTTACAATACAATTAATATTATTATTTTTGGCTATATATATAGCCTTTATAGCGGTAGCATTAAATTATGCTAAAGCCTTTAGAGTAAAAAATCAAATAATAAACATAATAGAACAAAATGAAGGTTTTGACTTTGATAATTCAGCAGAAGGATCAGCTCAAAACGAGATACAAAAATATTTAAGAAGAGTAAGTTATTACGTAAATCTTACTAATATAAAAAATAATAATATTAATGATAATTATAAATGTTACTCTGAAGGTTATTGCGTTGAAAAAATGGGAAGTACTGATATAGAAGGAACTTATTATAAAGTTACAACATACGTAAATATAGATATGCAAGTATTTAACTTAAACTTTACTATCCCAATACAAGGAGAAACACGTAAAATAGAAAGGATAAATACATAAATGGACACAGTAATATCAAACAAGTATAGTGATGTATTTAATTCTCTAGATATAGAAGTATCTAAGAGATTAAAAGGAGAATATGATGTAGATGAAATAGTATCTACATTCAAAAATTTCTTCTTTAATAAGATGTTTTTAGATATAACAGCAATAAAAGATTATAAAGATTTATCTAATCTACAAAAATTATCTATGAATATAAATATGGATAAAGTAATATTATTATTAGATAAAGATGATGCTATTAGTGATTCAAAAACATTCTTATCAAAATTAGTAAATATGGGAATATATAATTTTACTAAAGATTCAAATAGTCTTATGTATTTATATAATAATCCCAATGTTTATCGTGATGTAGCATATCTTCAAAATATTGAAGAAGAACCCAGTAGTGAACCTAATGTCATCTCTCATTCAAGACCTGATTGTAAAGTAATAGGTATTAAAAATATTACAGATTCTGCTGGAGCAACAACTTTAATATATTTATTAAAGAAAGAACTAAGTAGTTATTATAGTACTATGGCTATAGAACTAGATAGAAGAGATTTAGTATATTTAAAAGATAAAGATTGTTTATCAATAAAAGATAGTGAATTAGAAAGTACATTAGATAAGTATTATTCAGTAGATGTCTTTTTAGTAGATTTAAATAAATCTCAAAAAGAACATCTATGTACCGATGTATTATATCTAATAGAACCAACTACTATAAAGTTAAATAAATTATCAGTAATAAATCCAAAAGTATTTGGAGAATTAAAAGGTAAAAAGTTAATACTAAATAAAAGCTTATTATCTGAAGAAGATATATCTGACTTTGAAGTAGAATCAGATCTAAAAGTATACTATAATATACCTCCAGTAAATGATAAAAAAGACAATAGTAATATAATTTTACCATTATTAGAAAAGTTAGGTTATGTTAAATCTGTAGAATCAGAAGAACCCAAAAGAAAAAATAGACTATTTGATTTCTTCAAATAATCTTTTTTATTTTAACTCAAAATGGTTGAAATAATTGTAGTATTATGGTATCATCAATATATAAGGTAAAGAAATGAGTGACCCTCTTATGAAAAATATATTAGTTAAAAATGTTAACCAAATGTTAATCAGGAGGGGGTATGTAAATTATTACTTGTAAATCATTATAATATAAGAAAATATATGAATAAAAAAGACTATGAAATAACGAATAGAAATATTAGTAATTTTTCGTAGTCTTTTTATTAGTATATTAAAAGGCGTCAAAATTATGGTAGAAAAGAAAAAAATTTTAAAACAATTAGTATTTTTTGTCTGTATACTAATTGCTAGTAGTAGTATCGTAAATGCTCAGACAACAAAAGAGTGTCCACCTAATACAACCCAAGTTCCAAATACAAATAAATGCTGTGGCAAATTTTATGGCGTACCAGCAACAAAAGTATAAGGAAATGACTGCAAATATCCACAAAAGGATGTCAGTTCCTATTATTCACACAAAGGCGGTACTTATGATGGAGTAACATGCCCACCTATTGGTAAGTATTGTTATGGTAAATTTCCATTTGATATGAAATCAGTAACTTATTCAACAATGGTTTATGTGCAAAATACAAATGGTGCAACATATATGATGATGGAATGTAAACAAGCGCAATGTGGTTGGGAAAAAATTTATACTGCCTGTCCGGCAGGAACATATTTTGCAGATTGGCAAAAAGTAAGTGGAAATGGTTTTACAAATGGTACCAACATTCAAACAACTTCAGATACAAGTGAAAATTATTCATTAACAGTACAACCCCTTTGTTATTATAATAAGCCTCCAGTAACTAATAATGGAACGGGTAAAACAATAAAATCACAGCCAATAGAAGAGCCAGTAGAAAATGTTTGCCATAAAAGTGAAAATAAAGAAAAAATAACTAATGCTAATAATTATAAATTTACATATAATTTGGATGGTGGACATTTTGTTGATGGTAGTACCGAGAGAACAGAAATAATTAATAGCTATTCAGTAGTAGGAGCTTTTAGATTAAATCCGTTAAAAAAAGGCTATAAATTTGTTTCATGGCAAGATGAGAATGGAAAAAATTTTGATTTCAGTACAAAACCAACTAAAAATACAACACTAAAAGCTAAATATGAAAAATTAACTGATGAAGAAAAAGATGTTTATGCATGTCCAAAAGATTATGTATTAGATCCATCTAATGCAAAATGTTATAAGTATATAAAATTTAATAGAGAAGGTAATACAACTAGTAAAGCTAGCATAGATAATGTTATGCAAGTTCCATATCAAACCAATCAAAGTCCTACTGCTGGAAAGGCTTATAATTATACAACGATAAGTTATGAAGATGGCTTAAGAATGTGTTACGGATATAATGCTCCAAGTGAAGGTGATCCTGGTGAAATAATTTATATCAAGGATAGTAAATTAAATACCATAGGAAAAAACAATGCAACATATTATTTTAGTGAAAATGGTAAGAATATTGAATATGAAGATCAAGACAATTGGAAATCCGCTGATACATGTGATTTTGGATCATATTGTAATCTCGATACATGTACTAAGGTATCTGGAGCGTGTGACGTTACTTGGAGTGCTATTATCTTCCATTCTGTTGATACTACATATGCAAAAGAATTAGATACAACAGAAATAGTTGAAGGTAAAGATACAATTTCTAAAGGAAACACAGGTGATAAATCAGAAGAAGAGATAAGTGAAAACCCAAAAACAGGAAGTAAATTATGGATATTTATTACTCTTGGTGTAGCCTTTAGTGCAGCGGGTACATATTATTATCGCAAATATAGAAAAACAGAAGTGTAAAAATAATTCTTAATTCAAAGTAAAAGATTGACTTTTATCATTAATTAGTGTAATATATAATTATGAATTAAGGAGGAAAAGCTATGAATGATATAAATATATGTAGTCAAGCATCAATGGCACCATTATGGACTTTAATAGGCACCATAATAAATATAATATGGATTGGCATCCCTGTAATAATGATAATTTTAGGATCAATAGATTTAGGTAAAGCTGTAGTATCAAGCAAAGAAGATGATGTAAAGAAGGCTAAATCAACTTTTATAAGAAGATTGATTTATGCAATAGCAGTATTCGCAGTAGTATGGCTAGTAACAGTTTTATTTGACTTTCTTGGAAATTTAAATCTTGATGATGCTAATACAAGTTCTTGGAAACAATGTTGGTGTCAAATTAGAGGAAAAGATAATTGTAACGACTTAACAAAGAAATAAAAAAATTTTATTTCTTTTTTTCTATATAAAATTTCTTGTAAAAACAGTTAAACTAATGTATAATTATAGCAGGTGATAGAATGTATTTTTTAATAGAAGTTTGTCAAAATCCAGGAATACTTAGAGTATTATATTTTGTTTATTTACTTATGGATGCACTATTTGTTATAGTACCAATAAGTTTAATTATAATGCTTTTAGTAGATTTCTTTAAAGCAGTAGTATCAAATGATGATACCGCAAAAAAAAGTTCTAAAATAGCTGGAAAAAGAATAATAAATGCAATGTTAGTATTCTGCGTTCCTTGGATAGTAAATGTAGTAATGCAAATATTTAATTCAGCAGGCTTTCCGACTGGCTATTCAGTATGTGAAGCAAATGCCAAAAGTGGAAACTTTACATATTATGATAATTTATTAGCAGCCGAAGAAGCAAAAGCTAAAGCAGAGAGAACAAAAAACCTAGAAGAGAAAAGAAAACAATATGAAGCCGAAATAGCAGAAAAAGAAAAATTAAAAGCACAAGATGAATCAAATATAAGTGGTGGCGAAGAATATAGTAGTATGGCTGATGCTTTAATCGGCAATATTGAAGGAGAACTA
>ERZ1023839.243-NODE-243-length-16657-cov-13.027527_pt1 | contig 16657 bp, 18 predicted proteins | sample MGYA00380383_ERZ1023839 | MGnify/ENA primary metagenome ERZ1023839 (study PRJEB33179, sample SAMN07449065) | human gut metagenome | biome: Human-gut; feature: Human associated habitat; material: Faeces | host: Homo sapiens | place: India:Kasaragod | collected... | reverse complement strand
ATGGTAAAAAAGTAGAAAATGATACTCAAGTTGAAGTAGTAACTGTTCATGTACTTCAACCAAATACTTTACAAGTAAATCAAGATAAAATTAATACAGAGAATAAATATGTTGGTTATAAATTAGAAAAAACTAGTCCAGAAACTATACCAGGTGAAATTAATAATGGTGGTATAATTAAAGTATATTATATTCTTGATGATGGTCAAACAAAGACACTTACTTATACTGTAAATTATTATAAAGATGGTAATTTAGTAAAAGAGGATACTGAAACTATTTATGAAACTAAACAAGTTTTAGAGTCTGACACTTTAACAGTAAAATCTGAGGAAATTAATATAAAGGATAAATATGTTGGATATAAATTTGTTAAAACAAATCCTGAATTGATACCTGAGGTTATTGAAAATAAAGGCGTTATTGATGTATATTATGAAAAAGATACATTTATTTATGAAGTAAGATATTATTTCAATAGAGAATTAGATGAATCTCTAACTGAAAAGAATGTTGCACTATATGGTGATAAAATAACTTCTTACACTGATAAAGCAAAAGAGGATTACACTCTAGAAACTGTTGAAAATCTACCACTTGTAATAAGTGAAGATGAAAGTAAAAATATTATTAATGTATATTACAAAATTGATGGACAAGGTGTTATTGAGCCAATTGAACCACCTCATACATCAGCAAATAATAGTATTTATGCACTTATATTATTAGTTAATGCTTTAGGTGTAAGTGTACTTCTTAAAAAAAGAGAAAACTAATTAAATAAAAATGTCATAGAAATATGGCATTTTATTTTGAATAAATAAATAAAATAGTGTTTTTTTGCCAATTATTTGGTAAAATATAAGTATAGTTAAAAAGGAATGATTGAGTATGGCGTATATTGAATTTAAAAAAGTAAATAAAGTATATGAAATGGGCGAAGTTGAAATTAAAGCTCTAAATAATACTTCTTTTGAAATTGAAAAAGGAGAACTTATTTGTATATTAGGTCCATCAGGTGCTGGTAAAACTACTTGTTTAAATATTTTAGGTGGAATGGATAGGCTAACAAGTGGTAATGTTATCGTGGATGGAAAAATAATTAATGATTTAAACGAAAAACAATTAATAAAATATCGAAGAAATGATATTGGTTTTGTATTTCAATTTTATAATTTAATACAAAACATGACTGTAATTGAAAACGTTGAACTAGCAACTCAACTATGTAAAAACTCTTTAGATCCTAGTGATATTTTAGATAAAGTAGGTTTAAAAAATAGAAAAAATAATTTCCCTGCTCAACTTTCTGGTGGAGAACAACAAAGGGTAGCTATAGCAAGGGCAATATGTAAAAATCCAAAATTACTTCTTTGTGATGAACCAACTGGAGCACTTGATTATAAAACTGGTAAACAAATTTTAAAACTTTTGCAAGATACATGTAGAAATGAACAAATGACAGTTATTATAATTACTCATAATAGTGCAATTAGTCCTATGGCAGATAAAGTTATTAAATTTAAAAATGGAACAGTAAGTGATGTAATTATAAATGATAAACCTAAGAATATCGAGGATATTGAGTGGTAATATGAAAACTAAATTACTTAAACACATTTTTATGAAAATTAAAGATAATTATAAAAGATTTTTATCATTAATTTGTATGGCTTTTTTAGGCGTAGGCTTTTATGCAGGAATACAATCCTCAAGTCCTGATATGTTAAAAACACTTGATAATTTTTATGATGAAAATAATGTTTATGATATAAGTGTTATTTCAAATGTAGGACTTACTGAAGATGATTTATTAAAACTTTCAAAAATTAAAAATGTTGAATTGGCTATTAATATTCAAGAAAAAGATACTTACTTAGAAATTGAGGAAAATAATTATGTTGTTAAATTAATTGAGTATAATAGTCAAATGAATAATGTTTATATAAAAGAGGGTAGATTACCTAAAAATAATAATGAAGTTTCAGTTGATAATGCTTTACTTGAAAATAATAATTTAAAACTTGGAGATAGTATTACTATTGATGGTAAAAAATACTCTATTGTGGGAAATGTAATAAGTCCTTTATATTTTTCTGCAGAAAGACCAAATTCTAATTTAGGTAGTGGTAAAGTTGATTATTATATTTATGTTTATAATGGTTTTCTTGATTTAGAGGCTTATTCAAATATATATATAACAGTTAAGGGAGCAAAAAAATACTTAACTAATAGTGATTCATATAAAAAACTTATTAATAATGTAAAAAAAGATATTGATTTAATTAAAGATAAACAGCAAGATATTCGATATGATGAGTTATACTCTGATATAATTGAAACAAGTGAAATGTATGGTATAAGTATTGATGAATCTAATTTTATTAAACCCAAATGGTATATTTATGATAGGCTTGATAATACTTCATATAAAGAACTTATAAATGCTAGTGATAATCTTAAAAAAATTGGTAATATATTCCCAATAATATTTTTTGCTATATCAGTACTTGTAAGTCTTATTTCAATGATGAGAATGATCGAAGAGGATAGAGTTGAAAATGGTACTTTAAAATCTCTTGGATATAATAGTTTTCATATTACATTAAAATATGTAATCTATTCACTTTTAGCCACTACAATAGGAAGTAGTGTTGGTGCTATTTTTGGTTCATATATGATTCCTAGTGTTATTTGGAATATTTATAAAAAAGTATTTTTTATTCCTAAATTTATTTATTTATTAAAAAGTGACTATAATGCCTTAGGACTTTGGATATGTATTTTATGTATATGTGGTACTTCAGTAATTGTTTGTATTAAAAATTTAAGAGAAGTACCCGCTAATCTAATGAGACCAAAAGCTCCAAAAAGTGGTAAAAAAATCTTATTAGAGCGTATTAACTTTATTTGGAAAAAACTAAAATTTTCTGATAAAATTACTATTAGAAATATATTTAGATATAAATCAAGGGTTATTACTACTATTTTAGGAATAGCAGGTTGTACTTCCCTCATTTTAGCGGGATTTGGTTTAAAAGATTCAATTAAAGATGTAATAGATTTTCAATTTAATAACATTATTAAATATGATAAAATGCTTATGACAAATGAAAGTATTAATCAAATAGACATTGAAAAAGAATTACTAAATGATGATAAAGTCGAAAATTTTACTAATGTTAATACTCAAAATATTAAAGTTTTATTTAATGAAGAGCAAGAGGTAACTATGATAACACCAGATGATTTTAATAGTATTTCTAAGTCTATATCATTAATTGATTTAAAAACAAATAATATAATAGATAATATTAGTGATAATAGTTGTATAATTAGTGAAAAAACAGCAAAACTATTAGATATTGATGTTGGAGATAAAATAAGTCTTTTAGATAATGATAATAATAAATATGATATTAAGGTTTCTTATATTATAAAAAATTATATCAATCAATATTTATATATAAATAAAAATACTTATAATAACTTATTTAATAATTATAAAATTAATTCTATTTTAATTAGTTTAAAAGACGAAGATAAAAATTCTAAAGAATTTGATAAAAAGTATATAAGTAATGGTTATGCATTAACAATTGTAGATAATGATGATATAAAAAGTTCTATGAATGATATGCTTGGATCAATTGATTCTATTGTTGCTATATTAATTATAGCGGCAGCATCTTTAGCTTTTGTAGTACTTTATAATTTATCAAATATTAATATAAGTGAAAGAAAAAGGGAAATAGCTACCTTAAAAGTATTAGGTTTTTATCCAAGTGAAGTAGATAAATATATTAATAGAGAAACAGTTTTATTAACAATTTTAGGTATTGTTATAGGTTTATTATTTGGTTCTTATTTAAGTCATTTTATTATTTCTACATGTGAACCAGATTACATAATGTTTGATAGACATGTATATACATTAAGTTATTTTTATTCACTATTTATAACTGTTATTTTTACAATTATTGTAACTATTGTAACCCATTTTAATTTAAAAAAGATTAATATGGTTACATCATTAAAAAATGTTGAATAGTAAATAAATGTCATAGAAATATGGCATTTTTTTGTATTAAAATATAAAAATAATCCATAATAATATTGGTGATAGAATGGAATATAAAAACGTACCTAATATGTTAAGTACAAAAGATGTAATGTATCTAGAAGATATGTTTAAATGGAATTATGGAGCATTTAAAAGCATTTCTAATATAACTACTAAAGATTTAAATATTAAAAAGATATTAAATAAATGCACTAAAATATGTAAACAAAATATGGAAGGCATTTTAACGATTTTAAAGGATGGTAAGGCAAATGAATAATAGTACTATTAAAAATAAAATGGTAACTGTTCCAAAGGGAATAAAATTAAATGATGAAGATTATTTAAATAGTGTATTATCTTCGTTTAAAGAAATGTCTAAAAACTATAGTATTGTTTTAACTGAGGCTAGTAATGAGACACTGTATAAAACTTTAAAGAAACAATATGATGCAATAACAAATATGCAAAGAAGTTTATTTGAGCTTATGTTTGAATATGGTTGGTATTCTTTAGAAAAAGCTCCAAAAACTAATTTAGATAGTAAATATAGTACCTTAAATACTCAGTTAAAAGATTTAGAAAATTAAAAAAGGCTATATTGTTAATAGTCTTTTTGTATGGTAAAATTTATCTATAGGAGGAACTATGGGATTATTTGGTCCAAGTAAGAAAGATAAAAAAATTTATAAGTTAGAAAAAGAAAATAAAAGATTAAAGAAGTTATCTGCAGAAAAAGATTTTTTTTTAAAGAAATGATATCAGATGGTTTAAGACATAAAAGTAAACTTGCTGGAAAACATATGAGAGATTTAAAAGACTATAAAAATGGTAAATATTAATTATCTTTTTTTATTTTTGAACATATTTAATTAGTTTTGCGTGAACAACCATTTTATCATTATCATTATAACAAGTTGATAGAGTAAGCACTTTATCTTCATTTGTAACATTAGTTTCAAAATTATAACTAGATCTTTCCTTTATTAAACTTATAAAACTTTCAAATTCATTATCACTAAAGGAAATTTCTAAATAATCACTAGTTGTAGCAATTTTATATACACTAAATATTTGCCATATTGAGTTTTCCTTTTCCGTGGATATTTTTATTATATAGTTATCTTTATTATTTTGCCAAGATGATTTTAAAGTATCTTTTAAAGAACCAAACATAGTTCCATTAATTCTTCCGTGGCCATAAATGATAGTGTTTTTATCATTAAATTCATTATTACGATAATCTAAAAATATCCAACCAGCATTATTATATGTTTTATCATATGACCTATTTAAATAATAATCATTATCTAAGGTTTGTACAAAAGGATAGTTAATATTTGTTCCCATAACTTTAATAAATCCAATGGTATCTGGATTAAATGTCTTAAGTTTATTAATATCAACATCTATAAATTTTAACTTCATATAATCAAAATATATATCTTTTTCATTTTCATTTATTATGACTTCATTATCATAACTTTTTTCATTTATTTCATAAGTATCTGCTACTTTTTTTATAATATCATTTGTATTATTATTATCTATAATCCACATAATTACCTTAATTAAAGAAAATAAAAAAACTATTAACATTACTAGAAAAAATATTAATAAGCATAAATTTTTAACATTAAGTTTTTTCCTTTTTTTAATAACTACATTTTCCATATGATTTAAGTATACCATAAATTATAATTTTTTAAAAATAATTAATTGATTAAAAGAATAGTTTTTGTTATACTTGTCTTAAGGTGATTATGTTGAAAAAAGTTATGATAATGGTATTAATGATAAGTTCTTTATTCTTATTTGGTTGTGGTAAAGAGGAAAATAATGATCGTAATAAAAATAATATTACTTACACAAATAAGTTTGAATGTGCTAGAGAAGACACTTTAACAAAAGATCAAGTTTTTTATGCTACCAAAGAGGAACCATTAAATGGTGAAAAAGGAGATGCTGTTAATGTAACATATACAAGATCATATGACTTTGATAAAAATGGTGATAAACTTCTTAAATATTATGATATAACAACATACGATTATATTTTAGATTATGATATGGATAAACAAAAAACATATTATGAAAATAATTGTAAACAAATAGATCAAAAAACTTATAAATCTTGTAATGTAATTTTAGATAATAAAAAGATAGTTATAACTTCGGAGATTGATTTAAACTCTGAGGTTGCTAAAGAGTATCTAGCAAATGTTTCTCTTAATGATGTTAAAGAAAATTATGCTGATACTCCATATACTTGTAAGTAGGTGTTTAACATGAAATATGGAATATATAGTTATGAAGAAAGACTTAAAAATCCTAATTTACCATTAATAGATTTTGAGTATTTAATAAATCATCCAGAATATATTAATTATGTGTGGGAAAAATATTTAATGGATATTAATTTTCAAAATAAAGTAAATGAAAAACTTTTTTATGATGAGAATTTTAAAAACAGATTTAATAGTATTTTTAATAATTACTTAAATAAAGAAAAGAGTAGATAATATGTATAAATATTTATTTGATATAAATTATAATAATAAAGTTTTTTCTATCTTTTTAGGAGAAAATAATCATAAAGCATTTTTAGAAAGTAAGAATGGTAAATACTATTATCCTTTGTATGAAGATTATTTGTATTTAAATAATAAATTCAATATAGAAAATTTTGTTAGTTTTAAAATAGAAAAATTTAATTTAAAAGAAAAAGTAATGATTAAATCAACTGCTGTAGCTCTTGCACTTATTACTGTTACTACAGCCTCGATGGTAAAAAGTAAACCTAAGTATAATACAAAAGATATTGATGAAAGTAAAAGTATGATCGAGGACCTTCTTGCAAATCAACCTCAGATTTATGTTTCAGAAAACAAGATAAATTCTAAAAGCGATTTAGATAAATTTTTAGGTTATGAACATATTTCAGATGAAGAACTTTATAATGCTATTGATAATAATAATCAAATTTCTAAAGAAAATAAAGAAAAAATTTATACTGTTATAAATAAAATAAAAGAAAAGTCACCTGATTTTGATTTTAGAATTTTTTATGAAAATATTAAATCATTAAATATAACATTAATGGATAAAAATGATATTGCAAAAGAATATGGTTTAGGTGTAGCAGGTTGTTATGATACTAAAAAAAATACTATTTATTATTCTGATGGTTATGATGATATGAATCTATATCATGAAATATGTCATGTATTATTTGATTATTATCGTAATGATAATGGTAAAGTTGTTTATAAATTTAATATTGAAAGTAAATCTTTAGGTGAGGCAATGAACTCTAAAATAACAAATTATATAACCTTTGATAATTCATATTCATATCAGAGAAGTATACTAGATTTTTTATTAGTAAACTGTCCATATTCACTTACAGAATATAACTATAATGGTATTGGAGGTTATAAAATTAAACTTCAAGAGGAATATCCTAGTATAGATTTTGATTTTATATTTAACTTACTTGATTCAATTACCATAGTTCAAAATGATTTTAATATGACACTTAATTTAGATAAAGCACCAGCATTTATCGAAGAATTATTTAATCTTGTTAAAATAAATCCGGATACATATCCATATTTTAAAGTAATATGTGAATATGTAAATGATGATGTAAAAGAAATGTATGAACAAAAATATAATAATTTAATGGAGAAACAAAGATGAAAAAATATAATATATTTAGTGAAGTTAAAATAAGTAACATAATTTTAATAATATTGGGAATAGGATTATGTATAATGTCCCTTATAGTTGATGAAAAGTTTCATTTTACTTATTTAATATTAACACTTTTATTAATATCAATTTTTATTAGGGATTTAAGAAAATATTTTAATTTAAAAAATAATGGTAAACTTATTAAAAATGCAAATTATAAAATAATTTATCAAAATGGAAAAAACTATTTAAAAGTATTTTATAAAGATAATAATTTAGATTATGAATTAACTGGAAAACTTACATTTAAAAGTAAGGAAAAGTCAGGTAAAACAGATATATTAGTAAATAAAAAAGACCCAAATGAATTTTATGCATTTGGACCTTTAAAATAACTTTTACCTTTCTATTGTAAAGATACTTATAATGATGGTAAAAGTCCTTAGTTAGAAATATTATTTTCTAACTATTTTTATTATGTCCTTTTTTAATAAATATATACATACAATTGCCTTTTTTTATGATTTATTTTATAATTTAAGTGGTGATGAGAAATGCTTATATCAAATTGGCAAGATTATAAAATAATTAAGGCTAGTAATGGTCAAAAGTTAGAAAAATGGAATAATATAAAGTTATTAAGGCCAGATCCTATTGTAATGTGGAATATAGGTGATATTTTAGAAAATGAATGTGATGCAGTTTATTATAGATCTAATACTGGCGGGGGATATTGGAAAAATATAAAAAATATTCCAGCATATTGGCAAATTAAATATAATGATTTAGTTTTTAATATTAAGCAAATGGGTTTTAAACACACAGGACTTTTTCCAGAGCAAGCAGTAAACTGGGAGAGAATGATAAAAAAAATTAAGGAAAGTGGTAGAAAAGATGTTAAAGTATTAAATCTTTTTGCATATACAGGTGGAGCTACAGTTGCTTGTCTTTCTGCGGGAGCTAGTGTAGTTCATGTTGATTCTTCGAAAGGAATTAATGATTGGGCAAAAGAAAATGTTAAATCATCAGGTTTTGAAAATAGACCAGTACGCTTTTTAGTGGATGATGTTAAAAAATTTGTTCAAAGAGAAATTCGAAGAGGTAATAAATATGATGCAATCATTATGGATCCACCGAGTTATGGAAGGGGTAGTAACAATGAAGTATGGTCAATTGAAAAAGATTTAGATGGCCTTCTTCAAAGTTGTAAAGAAATACTTAATGATAATTTCTTATTTGTATGTGTTAATACTTATACAGCAAATTTATCATTATTAACTTTAGAAAATATATTGAAAGTTCATTTTAATAATAATATTAAAGTCGATGAAATAGCACTACCTATTGAAAACTCTAATTTATATTTACCTTGTGGTATAACTGGTTGGATAACTAATGACTAAGTTAGATATTTTATATGAAGATAATCATATTATAGTTGTTTTTAAACCAGCAGGAATTTTATCACAAGCAGATAAATCTGGTGATGTTGATATGCTTACTATTATAAAATCATATTTAAGGGAAAAATATAATAAACCAGGAAATGTTTATTTAGGTCTTGTTCATAGACTAGATAGACCTGTAAGTGGAATAATGGTATTTGCTAAAACCTCAAAGGCTGCCTCTAGACTTTCCGAAGAAATTAGAAATAATAAAATGCATAAAAAGTACTTAGCAATCATTCATGGTTATTTAGATGTTAAAGAGGGTATTTTAGTAAATAAAATTGAAAAACTAGATAATAAAAAAGTTTTAATTGATACTCCAAAAGGTAAAGAGGCTGTTTTAAATTATAAAGTTATTAAAGAAAAAAATAATCTTTCTTTGGTAGATATTAATTTAGTAACAGGTAGATATCATCAAATTAGATTACAATTTGCAAGTATTAATCATCCTTTATATGGTGATTATTTATATAATAAAAAAGATACAAATAAACTTGCATTAGTTTGTTATAGTTTATCATTTATACATCCTACAACTAAAGAAAATATGAATTTTAATTTAAAAAATATAGAAAATTACATAAAATTGTAATTTTTTTTGTAGACTTATGGTTTCTTTTGTAGAAAAAGTTATTTTTTGAGTTATAATAATAATTGTTATGAAAGAAATTGATAATGAAAAAGTTGGAAAGTTTATTGAAAACTTAAGAAAAGAAAAGGGATTGACTCAGCAAGATTTAGCGGATATTCTTTCAGTTTCAAATCAAGCAGTATCAAAATGGGAAGGTGGAAGGAATTTACCTGATATTGCAATTCAAAGGGTTATTTGTGATACTTTTAATATAACTATGGAAGAACTACATGCTGGTGAAAGAGATATTAAAAAGAGAAATAAAACTAAAAAAATTAGAAAGGAAAACAAAATTTTCTCAATAGCTCTTATGTGTATTGTACCAGTTATGGTTTTCTTTGTAGTCTATTTTATAATTAATTTTAGAGCATTAAAAATATATTATTCAAATAGTCAAATTACAAATGAAGAGAACTCTATAAGAGCAAATCTTTTGATTTTTAAACTTCCTAGAAAATTAATTATTTTCATTAATAATATTTATCCGTGTAATTATGAAGTTAAAGATTCAGATTTGCTAGATCTAAAATTATATTCAGGTAATAAAAAATTATTAAACTCTAGTATGATAAAAAATGATGTTTTTGAGGTTGTTACTGCGCAAGATATTGATAGAAAAAATATAAGATTAGTTTTAAAAATTGATAGTGTAGATGGTACCTCTAAAACATTTGAAAGAAAAATGAAATTAATTAAATATGAAAATAACGAAAAAAATGATGATAAATATAAAAATAAGTCATTAATGATTTTATCAAATGATGTAATAGTAAAAAAATTATTAAAGGATGGTTACATTAATACTGAAAATGAAGTTTATGAAAAAGAAATAATTGAGAATAATGCTACAACAAGAGTTAAATATGATTTAGAACATGAAACTATAGAGATTTTGTATGTACATAATAGTTATACTGAAAAAATAGTTGTTGATTATCAATTAAAAATATTTAGAACTATAGTTTTTAACAATAATAATATAAATAATATATCAGAAAAATATATTTTTGATCTTAAAAATGAAAAAAATATTTGTGAAATTGGTGAGTGTTCAACTCTTAAAAAAACTCGTAAAATGGTAGAAAAGTACCTTTCCCAACTTCAGGTTGGATAAGACTTAACTTACAATATCTTGCCTTTTTCGACACTTTTGAGTTATGATAATCTCGAAAGGAGGTAAGGGTGAAGATAAGATTTGTAATTGCTGCATTTCTTATAATCCTATTTGTTCCATTTGGTTTTGTTAAAGCTCAAAATATTTCTGATAATATTAGTTATATTACAAACCAAAATGGTGTAAGAATAAGCATGACTGATTATAATTTATTAACAAATATTTATAGTGAAGCTTATATTCAAACTATGACAAACGAAGATTATGAGAACTTTAAGGCAAAAAATATTAATATCAATAACCTAGTAAAATCTGAAAAGTATTACAAAACAGTCATTGATCATTTAAATAATGTAGTAACAAATACGGAAGTAACTGAAAATGAATTCAATAATTATAATCCCAATATTCAAACACTAAGTGTTAGTAATTTTGTTGAAACTCAGTATAAAAAACTTTCATTAACATTATCTGATAATCATAATGGTTATGGAGACATATTTGTTGGTTTACTTTGGAAAATGATACCAAGTACAAGGGCTTTTGATGTAATTGCTGTAAGATATGTAGGTATGACAGATGTTGATGGTACACAGTATGGTAGACAAATCTGGGGAACTAACGGAAACTATTCTTACGTAGAGTATGGATGGAATGGTACAAATATTAATAGACAAGATAATGGCTTTGGTATATCAATGAATATAACAAATGATAGTACAATTAATTATCTTGAAAATTATATTGGTTCTGCCGTTCAGTTTACTGGAAATTTCCAATGGGCTGGAGCCAGTTATCAACATGCAACATCTAATACAACACTTGCACAATCAAAAAGTTATACACTTGCGGAAGATGGTAAAAATGGTGTAATATTATTTACTGGTAATATTGGTTCAAAATATGATAATATGCCTGGAGTTTATTGCGAATTATAATCTAGTGGCTTTATATAATTGTCATTTAGATTATTTCTAACAATTAACCAACATAGCAAACGATTGATTATTCTTAATAATTATTTAATAGTTTAAAAAATAAAAAAGTTAATACATAATATCTAATAATAAAAAAAGAAAGAAGGTAGACAATAATTCTGGCTCACACAAAATAATGTATATACTTTAATTATTATTAAAAAGAGAAATTTTAAAACTAGAAAATATTTTTTAAAATATGATAGTATTATCAACTTAGCAACCTTTTGATTAATACTTAAATTGTAAAAGATCTATTAGAAAAATAATAAAACCCAACTAATAAATTCTTATAGATATTTTAAAGAATAAACCCATAATAATACGATTATTATTAATTAAAATAATTATATATAATAATGTCTATAAAATTAGTAAAGTATTTTTCGTAAAACCTACTCCAACAAAATTCTTATGTTTAATATGTACTTATATTTTATAGATAAAATTAAAAAGAGGATAATTATAAAATAAAATCTAAATAATATTTTGTATTATAACTAATAAAAAATTAGGTATAAATAAATCTCTACACAAATTTAATACAAATTTTATTTATGTTTTAATACTCAACATTATAATTGTTGAGTATTTTTTTGATGAAAATTAAATAAAATGAGTGGTTTTATATAAAAAATGATAAAAATTAATTGACATCTTATAAAATATTTACTATAATTAAAAATGTATTGAGAAGCCCAATTAGCTCAGTCGGTAGAGCGCATGGCTGTTAACCATTAGGTCGTAGGTTCGAGTCCTACATTGGGCGCCATTTAAAAAATTAAGTCGCTAATTGTGACTTTTTTTTATGCTTAATTAATGATATAATTTTTAATGAAGGGTGATAAACTATGAATGAAAAAATTAGTATGCTTGAACGTTATGGTGAAAACTTAACTGCAAAAACGTATATAACAGATCCTGCGATTGCAAGAGAAAATGAAATTAAGGAATGTATGCTTATTCTTATGACACCAGAAAAAAGTGCTCTTTTAGTGGGTAAAGCTGGTATAGGTAAAACTGCTATTGTCGAAGGTATTGCTTATAGAATCCAAAAAGGAATGGTACCAAATGCTTTATTAGGCTGGACAATTATTAAAATAAATATTACCAGTTTAATTGGTGAAACTCAAAGTGAAGGTCAAACAGAAAATAGAATTGATTTACTTGTTCAAGAACTAGCAAGAAGTCCTAAAACAATTCTTTTTATTGATGAAACTCATTTACTTGTAAATAGACAAGGTGGATTAGACTTTGCTAATATGTTAAAATCAGGACTTGATAGGGGAACAATTAAAATGATTGGTGCAACTACTACTGAAGAATATGAAACATATATTTTAAGAGATAGAGCATTTTTAAGAAGATTCCAAAAAGTTGATGTTCTTGAGGCGTCTCAAGATGATTGTGTTAAGATATTAATGGGAACATATCCTAAACTTGAGAAACAAATAGGGGTAAAACTAGCTTATACTCCATTTATAATTGAAAAAATAATGCGTTTTATTGTAGAAATGACTGATGAATATAAAAGAATTTATGAAATAAGTAATAGATATCCTGATATTTGTTTAACAATAATTGCTAATGCCTTTACTTATGCTCTTTTTGATAATAGTCCAGTTGTAACTATTAAACATTTTTATAAAGCAATATGTAATGCAAAAAGTATTTATCCTGATGCACTTGCAAAAGAAAAGCAAAGATTTATTACAGTTTTTGCTGATATGATTAGAAATGAAAATGTTGATATAAACGATACAAAGTAGGTATTTATGAATATAGTTGTTAATAATTTTAATATTATAGAAATACTTTTAGTAACATATTTAATAAGTTTTGTTCTTGTATTTTTAACAAAGAAAATTGCAGTTCATGTTGGTGCTCTTGATATGCCAAATGAAAGAAAAGTTCATAAAAAACCAATGCCAAGACTTGGTGGTCTTGCTATTTATGCATCTTTTCTATTTGGTTATATGGTTTATGGTACAGTAACTACTCAAATGCTATCAATTCTTATTGGTTCATTTATACTTGTAATGCTTGGAGTATTTGATGATATAAAACCAATTAGAGCAAAAGTAAAACTACTTGTACAAATTATAGTCGCAGGAATTGTAGTATTTTATGGAGGACTTTATTTTAGAGAAATATCATTTTTAGGCTTAAAACTTATATTTCCAACTTGGCTTAATGAATTTATTGCAATATTCTTTATAGTTGGAGCAATAAACGCTATTAATCTTATTGATGGGTTAGATGGTCTATGTGCTGGGATTAGTTCAATTTACTTTTTAACTATTTCAGTAATTGCATTAATTTTAAATAAAATGGGTGGTCTTGATATAATACTATGCATTATTATGCTTGGAGCAACACTAGGATTTTTGACACATAATTTTCCCCCAGCAAAAACTTTTATGGGAGACTGTGGCTCAACATTTTTAGGCTATATGATTGCTGTTATTTCTCTTTTAGGTTTTAAAGGAGCAACATTTACATCACTTGTTATACCAGTTGTTATTTTAGCAGTACCAATATTTGATACATTATTTGCAATACTTCGAAGAATTATTCATCATAGGAGCATTGATGAACCAGATATGAATCATTTACATCATCAACTTTTAAAAATGAAGTTTTCTCCAAAGGTTACAATTTTAATTATTTATGGTATTGATATTTTATTTTCAGCAGTATCAGTTTTCTATGTTTTAGGGGATAACCAAGTATCAATGATTGTTTACTTAATTATGATGACATTACTTTTATATATTGTTGTTAACACAGACATTCTATATGATAAGAAAGATAAGACTAAGAAATTAAAAAAATAATTCTTAGTTTTTTTGCTTTTTTAGAACTTTTGTAACATTCCTTTGAAAAAAATGCAAAAAGTGAAAATATTCCTTTGAAAAAAATGCAAAAAGTGAAAATATTCCTTTGAAAAAAACACAAAAGGTATAAAAATACATGATAATTATGGACAAAATTGCATAAAAATGGTAATATATTATCATAAGGAGTTGATAAAAATGCTTAAAAGAAAAATATTAAAGGACTTATTATATTGGAAAAACAATCATAGAAATAATTGCTTAATGGTAATTGGTGCTAGACAGGTAGGTAAAACTTATATAATAAAAAAATTTGCTGAAGAAAATTATGAAAATTTTTACGAGTTAAATTTTTTAGAAAATGAAAGTTTTACAAATATTTTTGATAAAGATTTAAGTTCAAATAATATATTAACACATATTTCATTGTATTTCTCAAACTTTGCTATTAATCCTGGCAAAACATTAATTTTTTTAGATGAAATTCAAATTTGTCCAAATGCAATAACTGCTCTTAAGTTTTTAGCACAAGATGATCGAATTGATGTTATTGTTTCTGGTTCTACTTTAGGTATGACATATAAAAAAGTTAAATCTTTTCCGGTTGGTTATGTTGACAGAATTTATATGAATTCTTTAGACTTCGAAGAATTTTTATGGGCAAGGGGAATAAATGAAGACCAAATTGAATATATTAAAAGTTTTTATGATAAAAAGTTATCAGTTCCTGAAGCTGTGCATGATAAAATGATGAATTTATTCAAAGAATTTATTATCCTTGGTGGAATGCCAGATGTAATTAACGAATTTCTATTAACAAATAATTTTAATAGTGCTAAAAATGTTCAAAAAAGAATAATTGAGGATTATAAATCTGATATTGTTAAATATGCTACTGACAATGATAAACCTAAAATTAGAGCGTGTTTTGATTCAATACCTGCACAACTTGCTAAGGAAAATAAGAAATTTAAGTATAGTCTTTCAGATAAAAATGCAAATAAAGAAAGATATTTTGGAGCTCTAGAATGGTTAAATGATGCTGGTATAACTAATTTTTGTTATAATTTAAATAATTTAGAATTACCACTTGAGGGTAATAAAGATAGAGATTCATTTAAAGTTTATATGGCCGATACAGGACTTTTAATGGCTATGCTTGAAGATGGAAGTCAAACTGAAATAATGAATGGAAATTTAGGTATTTATAAAGGTGCTATTTATGAAAATATAATTGCGGATATATTTAATAAATCAGGAAAAAAACTTTATTATTTTGAAAAAAATTCTACATTAGAAATAGATTTTATTATTAGATATAATAATGTTATAACCCCGGTAGAGGTAAAATCCGCAGACAATACAAAATCTAAATCACTATATTCACTTATGAATAACTACAATGTTACAAGTGCAATAAAACTATCAAGTAAAAATGTTGGTGTAAGTGATAATGGCATTATTTCTTTACCATTATATATGAGTATGTTTTTATAATTTATTAACAAGATAAACTATATACAAGGAGCTTTTGCTCTTTTTTCGTGCGTAAATGGTAATATAGAATTGATAAATATAGATTTTTACAAATAACTTTGATAAAATTAATTTGGTTATGAAAAAAGATGTTAATGACAAACTTAAATATTTATTAAAACTATTGACTATGATTTTTTTAATTACTAGTCCTATTTTTGATATGACTTTTTTTCATAGTAGAATTACAACTTTAATAAGAATATTTATAATACTTGTTATTTTTATTTCAACAATATTTTTATATAAAGATAGTAGAAAAAGCCTTAAATATCTTATTATTTTTTATTTACTTAGTGCATCTTATTTAATAGTAAGTTATTATCATAGTAAAAGCTTTATATAACTTTTTACA
>ERZ1023839.236-NODE-236-length-17005-cov-13.956460_pt1 | contig 17005 bp, 9 predicted proteins | sample MGYA00380383_ERZ1023839 | MGnify/ENA primary metagenome ERZ1023839 (study PRJEB33179, sample SAMN07449065) | human gut metagenome | biome: Human-gut; feature: Human associated habitat; material: Faeces | host: Homo sapiens | place: India:Kasaragod | collected... | reverse complement strand
CCATCAATACGGCAACAGAAACCATTCGTGGAGAACTGTTGGGTAGCAATGCCAAGGAACTGAATGCCGTAACAGAAGTTCGGAAGGTAGAACAGGATGCTTCTGTACAGATCGTTTGTGGCAAAGGAACGATATACGTGAAGTCAACAGAGAAGCCTGTTACAATATCGGTGTGTTCGATAGATGGCAAGCAGATCGCTTCTTACTCAAACATCCAAGAGGGTGTCGTTGCAGAAGGCTTGGCAAAAGGAGTATATATCGTAAAAACCGTAGGCGCAAGAACTTCCTGTCCCAAGAAAATCATGATAGATTAATTAAGGTTACTTACCGAAAAGTATATACATTAACTTAAAAGTAAAGCAAATGAAAACATTCCTAAAAAAGACAACCGCACTGTTATGCTTGTGCATGCTGATGCCTCTTACGCTTTTGGCACAGGAAATGCTGAAAGTGCAGGGTACTGTCACTGATGCTTCTGGTGAGCCTCTGATAGGTGTAAATGTAAGGACATCTTCTTCCAAGGCAGGTGCCGTTACAGACATGGATGGTAACTATACCATCGAGGTTTCTCCTAAGGCTACCTTAGTATTCTCATACGTGGGTTTTGAGTCTCTTACCGAGGCGGTAAAGGGACGCAAGAAAATCAATGTTACCATGAAAGAAGATGCTGGTGTGCTCAATGAGGTCGTTGTTATCGGTTACGGTACGATGGACAAGAAAGAGCTTACCTCTGCCATCTCTCACGTAAGCGAGAAAGACTTCCTCACCATCAGTTCTCCTGATGTATCTATGATGATCCAGGGTAAGGTGTCGGGCGTGAGCATCACCAATACCGCAGTGGGCGACCCAAACAATCAGGCAAGCATCCAGATTCGTGGTGTCTCCTCTCGTGCCGCAGGCAACGGTCCTCTGATTGTGATTGACGGTGTGCCAGGTGGCAACCTCACCAACATCAATCCTAATGACATCGCTTCTTTCGACGTATTGAAGGATGGTGCAGCCTCTGCTATCTATGGTACTCGTGGTTCCAATGGTGTCATCTTGGTAACGACCAAGAAGGGAAGCAAGGACGGCAGAACGCACGCTTCTTACTCTACCTCTTATACTTGGAACACGATGGTGAAAGACCTGAAGATGATGAACGCTCAGGATTTCCGTGATGTTCGTCTGGGATGGGGTGACTCTGGCGTTGACCTCGGCGGTAATGTAGATTGGCTTGATGCCGTCAGCCGTACAGGTACTACCATGCAACATACCCTGACCCTCAGTGGTGGCAATGACAAGAGCAACTATCGTGTGAGTGCCGATTATCGTGATGCCAAGGGTATCGACCTTCGTTCTCGTCGTCAGGAGTATGGCGCTCGTGCCAACATCATGCATACCACCAAGGGTGGACTCTTCACCATTACTGCCAATGTCGCTCCTCGTGTCATCTACAGCGACAAGGCTGATTACAGCGTATTCAAGGATGCTCTTGAGGCTAACCCAACTACTCCTTTGATGGATCCAGATAATCCGATTCGTTATTATAACTTCAAGGGTCAGGTTGTGGGTTCCAATCCTGTGGAGCGTCAACTCTTGGAGACTGATAAGGATGATATCCGTTTGATCGACTGGGATGGTACCGTTAAGTTGAACCTCTTGCCTTTGTTGGCAAAGAATGCATCTGGCAATCATCATCTCTCTACACAGGTGATGTTCGCTGACCATCAATATACTCATGATGCCTCTTGGTTCCGTCCTTCTACCAGCACCATAGCTATTGAGAGTGGTCGTGAAGGTGAGGCAAGTCGTTCTTCCAGCAAGGAGAGCCAGTATGTAATGGAGTGGCTCACTAATTATAGCGGTAGCTTTGGCAAGCACAATGTGAAGGCTATGGCAGGTTACTCTTACCAGTATTCTCAGTATTCTGGTTTGAACGCATCCAACAAGGATTTCCCTAATGATGCTCTGGGTCCAGACAACTTGGGTGCTGGTGAGTTTAATAAGGAAGAAGGTGAGGTAAACATGGGCAGTTACAAGAACGATGCCAAGCTCATCGCTTTCTTCGGTCGTGTAAGTTACGACTATGCAGGCAAATATATGTTTACCGCTTCTCTTCGTCACGAGGGCTCCTCTAAGTTTGGTGCTAACCACAAGTGGGGTAACTTCCCAGCTGTATCAGCTGGTTGGCGTATCTCTGATGAGAAGTTTATGAAGGGCATCAAGTGGATTAATGATTTGAAACTTCGTGCCGACTATGGTGTGACGGGTAACCAAAACTTCGATAGCTACAAGTCATTGAATACCATGAATGGATTTGGCTACTATATATATAATGGTAAGTTCTTCCAGGTTTGGGGTCCAGCCAAGAATGTGAACCCTGACTTGATGTGGGAGAAGGGTAAGAACTGGAACGTAGGTATCGACTTCTCTTTGCTCAACAATCGCATCTATGGTTCTTTGAACTACTTCAACCGCAAACAGCAAGACTTGTTGGGTGACTACAAGGTATCTGTTCCTCCATACCTCTTCGACAATACATTCGTCAATGTAGGTACGATGAAGAACTACGGTTTTGAGTTTGACCTCAATTTCCGCCCTGTCACTACCAAGGATTTCTCTTACGACTTCAACCTCATCGGTTCTACCATGCAGAATAAGTTCGTAAGCTTCAGTAACTCCCAGTTTGTAGGTCAGGACTATTATGATGAGGTAGGTACTTCTGATCCATATCCTTACTACAACTTGCAGCGCATTGAGAAAGGCGAGTCTATCGGTAACTTTTATATGTGGAGATATGCTGGTCATACAGAGGATGGCGAGTGGTTGGTCTATGACAAGAGCGGTGACATCATCCGTGCTTCCCAAGCAACGGCAGACGACCGTGTGAAGGTGGGCAATGGTTTGCCTAAGTTTACCTTGTCTTCCAGCCAGAACTTCCGCTACCGCAACTTCGACTTGTCGTTGTTCTTCCGTGGTGCGTTTGGATATGACATCTTCAACATCCACGATTTCTATTATGCCAACCGCAACTTCACTGGCAATCGCTTGCAGAAGGCATACGGCAAGAACTTCAAGATTTCAGGCAATGCCAACCCTGTGGTTTGTGATTACTTCTTGGAGAGAGGTGACTACTTGAAACTCGACATGATTACATTGGGCTATACGCTCAATTTGCAGAAGTGTCGTTTCATCGACCGCATTAGAGTATATGGTACTGTAAAGAACGTGTTCACCCTTACCAAGTTTAGCGGTGTAGATCCTTCTACCTATCAGGTGAACGGACTCACCCCAAGTGGACAAGGTTCTCGCGACTACTATCCATCTACCCGCCAGTTTATCATTGGCTTGAACGTAGATATCTGATAATCATCTAAAAATATAGAAACAATGAAAATATTCAATTATATTGTATCTGCTGCTTTTGGTACACTTGCCATGACAAGTTGTACTGATTTGAGCGAGAAGCTCTATGATCAAGTGGCATCAGAGAACTATTATAATACCAAGAACGATGTGGTAAGAGCCACATTTCGTCCTTTTGAACATGCTTATTGGAGCATCGAGAGCCGTCATGTACTCAACGAACTTACTGCCGACCAATTGATTACTCCTACCCGTGATGGTTGGTGGGATGATGGTGGAAAATGGCGTAGATACCACTATCATGAGTATAATGTAGAGGACGGAGGTGATTGCCAGACCGAATGGAATGGCTGCTTCCAGGGTATCATGCAGAGTTGTAAGGTCATAGAGGACTTAGGTACGCTTTCTTTTGAAAAGTTCGGTTTCTCACAGTCTGAGTTCAACAACCTTACAGCCCAGTGCCGCGTGTTGCGAGCATGGTTCTACCTTCGTTTGCTCGATGGTTTCCGCAATGTGCCATTGGTGACCACAACCACTGGCGCTTCCATGAAGCAAGTGGAGCCTAAGGTAATCTACGATTTCATAGAGAGCGAGTTGAAGGAGTGCTTGCCACTTCTTGTTGAGAAGACAGAGCTTGGAACAAACTCTACCCTTCAAGGTCAGTGGACCAAGGCAGGTGCAGCCGCCTTGTTGGTTCGTCTTTATCTTAATGCCCAAGTATATATCGGCGAGGATCATTATACAGAGTGTGCCCAAGTGGCTCAAGACATCTTGGATGGCAAGTATGGCAAGTATCAAGTAGCAGACCGTTGGGATGCCGCCTTTGACTGGGACAATGATGCTTGTGATGAGGTAATCTTCGGTTTCCCAGGTGCCCCAGGCTATAGCCATTGGCAGTATGATGGCGATACCTATATGTGGACAGTACCTGCACGTGCCAACTATTATCTCAATGATACCAAGAACAAGGCAGGTAGTCATAACACGAAGTATGCAGCTTCTCCAAGCTATGCGCCTAACGGTACGATGTATAAGTACGACTTGGGTATGCCTATCCAGAAATTCAAGAAATATCCAGACGATGAGCGTCTGAAGCTCTATCGCAACTTGGGTAACAGCAAGCGTGAGGGTATGTTCTTGTATGGCTACTTGGAGTATAAGGATGAGAATGGAGCTACCAAGCGTGTAAAGGCACCAGAGGTAGATTATGAGTTGTATATCCGTGATGCAGTGGGCAAGTTCCAGAGCACTCCTCCTACCAAGTGGCTATCTGCAACCTCTTCCACCTTGCGTGATGGTGACCATAACTCAGGTTGGCATTTCGTAAAATATCCTCTTTATAGCGATGATGATGAGCATCAGTTGGAGAGCGATTATACAGAGATTCGTTTGCCAGAGATTATCTACTCGCTCGCAGAGTGCAAACTTCGTCAAGGCAAGCCAGAGGAGGCAGGTAAGTTGCTCAACAGCGTGCGCAAGCGTAATTATCCTGCTGCTGATTATGAGGAGTATCTCTATGCGCCTGAGGGTAATGCCAAGCTTGACCTGGACGAGATGCTCGATGAGTGGGGACGTGAGTTCTTCGCAGAGAGCCGTCGCCGTATCGACCTCATCCGCTATGGCAAGTTCTCTTCTGGTACATGGTGGGACAAGACACCAGATGCCGACAAACATACAGAGATTTGGCCTATCATGCGTGATGTCTTGAATGCAAACCACGAGTTGGTTCAGAATCCTGGGTATAATAAGTAAACCATTTTTTTTAAAAGATACAATTATGAAACGAAATATTCAATTGAAGCAATTCAGCCTCAGCTTGTTTATTTTTTCTCTCCTGATGACCTTGTTTACTGGTTGTGATGGCGAGAAAGACTTGAAGATCATTGATGGTAATCTGCCAATTAAGACTTCTACGTTGTTCATGGTGGGTGATGCAACCCCAAATGGATGGAGTATAGACGATCCAACTCCTTTTACCCAAAAGGCAGATGACCCTATGCTCTTTACTTGGGAGGGTACTCTCAATGCTGGAGAAATGAAACTTTGTCTTGTAGCTGGTAGTTTTGACAATCCGTTTATCCATCCAGTCAATGACCAAGAGACAATCTCTAAGTCAAATGTTAGTGGACAGACTTTTGCGATGTGGGCAGGCGCCCCTGATAACAAGTGGAGAGTTACAGATGCTGGTAAATATCGTCTTACGTTTGATATGCGCAATTGGACCATGTCTACCGAATACCTCGGTGAGAAAGAAAAGCCAGCTGTTGAGCCTATATCTTTAGAGCACCTGTATATTATCGGAAGCGCTACTCCTGGTGGCTGGGAGTGGGAACAGGCAACTGAACTTACGAAGAGTTCTGACTACATCTTTGTATACGAAGGAGAATTAAAGACAGGTGAATTGAAATTTAGTGGCGAAAAAGATTGGGGTGCTTCCTTCATCCACTGCCCTTCAGATGGTGTCAAGATTAACAAAGATGGTGTAGAGGATGAGAAGTTCGAATATTACGCTGGTGGTAACGACAACAAGTGGAAAGTAGAGGTACAGGGCAAGTATCGCTTGACCTTGGATCTTGAGCACTGGACCATCAAGTCAGAGTTCTTGGGTGAGCTTCAGAAAGAAACACATATCTATATGATAGGTGATGCTACCGCAGGTGGTTGGGCTTGGGACAACGCGCAAGAGTTTACCCAGGATGCATCTAACAAGGATGTATTTACATGGGAAGGTCAACTCACGGAGGGTACATTTAAGATGAGTGAGGAGAAAGATTTCAACGCTCCTTTCTATCGTCCTTCTTCTGCCAATGTCACAGTAGATGCTAGTGGAGTTTCGGCTTCAGATATGGTCTTCACGGCAAGTCCTGACGACCAGTGGAAAGTAACAGAGGCAGGTACTTATCAAATCACCATTGACATCAACAACAAAACGATAAAGGTGGTAAAGAAATAATCAATTAAAGCGATTAGAACAATGAAAAAATCAATATTATTTTCCTTGGCGGTAGCTGCCGTTTCTCTGTTTGGCTCTTGTGCCAATGATGTGGAAATGAACTATCCTCCTACCCACAAGCTATCCAACCTTCCTGTAGTGGAAGGTGTCCACGATGGTGTGAAGGCTCCTCTCTATTGGAGTGTATATGAGTATTGCATGTTGCAAAACGCTAAAGGTGTAAGCAACGCCGATATGGATCTTACCTCCGACCAGTGGGATGAACTTATAGACTATGTGGCTACCCAACTCAAGCCATCAGGCTATGACATGATTTGTACGGATGGTTTCATCCCAATGCTTTCCGAGGATGAGAGCGGTTACATGACTCATTATGGTTCTCAGGCTCTCAAGGATATTGCTGCCAAGTGTAAGGCGAAGGGCTTGAAACTGGGTGTCTATGACAATCCTCTCTGGATTCATGGTCCAAGAGAAACCAAGATAGAGGGTACGGAATACACATTCAACGACCTTTTCTATAATGGGGAGAACAAGGATAAGTTGTCTCATCCTACAGCCAAGGATATGTATTTCTCTTGGGCTGTAGCCGAGAATCCCGGTTGCAAGGAGTATATCGATGGTTTCTTCAAGCATTACAAGGAGATGGGTGTAGAGTTCATCCGAATGGACTTCCTCTCTTGGTATGAGGATGGACAGGATCGCTACATGGGTGTCACAGGTCGTGGCTATGGTCGTGAGAGCTATGCACTCGCCATGCGATACATTGCTGAGTCTGCCAAGAAATATGGTATCTTCACCTCACTGGTTATGCCTCACTTGTATGCCGATGCACAGGTAGAGAGCCTTTATGGTAACATGATTCGTATCGTGGCAGATACAGGTACTGGTGGCTGGTGGCACTGCTCTGCCCAGGACAAGGGAAAGTCTTATCGCACATGGCCTAACTGCATGAATATGTTTGATGGATTTACCTATTGGTCGCATATCAGTGGTCGCAACAAGGTGATTCTTGATGGTGACTTCATTCGCCTCAATACATTCGATACGGATGCAGAGAAGCAGACGGTAGTTTCCTTGCAGTTGATGGCTGGTGGCCCAGTCGCAGCCTCCGACCTGCCTTCTACCATTGGCAATGACATGAAGTATTATACCAACGATGAGTTGCTCGCCCTCAACAAGGATGGTTTCGTGGGCAAGCCTCTCAGCGACAAGCTCAACGACAAGAACAATGAGATATGGTATGGACAGATGACCAATGGCGACTATGTGCTTGGTATCTTCAATCGCAATGATAACTCCGACCAAGTGACGGTTGACTTCAGCACGCTTGGCATACAAGGCACCAAACAAATCCGTGACCTTTGGGAGCATGAGGACGAAGGCAGTGGCTCTTCTATCACAGCTACTATTCCTGCTCATGGTTGTAAGATCGTAAGACTCAAGTAAAGTATATAATTTACCTAATTTTGTATCACAATAAATGAAAAATAAACTGAATAAACTATGTGTAACGTCCCTCTCTCGTCTAGAGGGGCTGTTACCTCACCTTTTGTTAGGTTGCATGATGCTCCTTACTGCAAGTGCATCTGCCCAGAAGGTATCGTCTCCAGATGGTAACCTGAGTGTGGAGTTCTCGCTTACAGGCGATGGCGTTCCAACTTATCAAGTGTCATTCAAGGGAAAACAAGTCATCAAACCCAGTACATTGGGCATTGAGTTGGCTGAGGAGAACTCCTTGATGGATAAATTCCGCATCAACAAGACTTCTACATCTACCTTCGATGAGACATGGCAACCAGTATGGGGTGAGGAGAAAGAGATACGTAACCATTACAACGAACTTTTCGTTGAGATGGAGAAGCCTTCCAATGGTAGGTTTATGAATCTTCGTTTCCGTGTCTACAATGATGGTGTGGGTTTCCGTTATGAGTTCCCATTGCAAAAATATCTACCTTATTTCGTAGTAAAGGCAGAGCATACTCAGTTTGCCATGACTGGTGACCATAAGGCATGGTGGATTCCTGGTGATTACGATACTCAGGAATATGACTATACAGAATCAAAGCTTTCTGAAATCAGAGGTTTGTTGCAAGGAGCAGTGAGCAGCAATGCTTCGCAGACCATCTTCTCACCTACAGGTGTGCAGACCTCATTGCAGATGAAGACAGCTGATGGCATTTATCTCAATATCCATGAGGCTGCTTTGGTGGATTATTCTTGTATGCATCTCAATTTGGATGACAAGAATCTTGTGTTTACCTCTCAGCTTACTCCAGATGCGCAGGGCAACATGGCGCACATGCAGACACCATGCCATACGCCTTGGCGTACCATCATGGTCGTGGATGATGCCCGCAAGGTGTTGGCTTCTCGTTTGATTCTCAACCTCAACGAACCTTGTAAATATACTGATACCTCATGGATCAAGCCTGTGAAGTACATCGGTGTTTGGTGGGAGATGATTGGTGGTGGCAAACAATGGTCATACACCAACGACCTTCCTTCTGTGAAGTTGGGAGAGACTGATTATTCTAAGGTGAAACCTCATGGTCAGCATCCTGCCAATACAGAGAATGTGAAGAAGTATATCGACTTTGCAGCCAAGAACGGATTCTCGCAGGTGCTTGTAGAGGGTTGGAATATAGGTTGGGAAGACTGGTTTGGCCACAGCAAGGACTATGTCTTCGACTTCCAGACTCCTTATCCTGATTTCGACATTAAGTATCTCAATGACTATGCTCACTCCAAGGGTGTGCGCTTGATGATGCACCATGAGACGTCAGCTTCTGTGCGTAATTATGAGCGTCATTTGGAGGCTGCCTATAACTTGATGAATAAGTATGGTTACAATTCGGTGAAGAGCGGATATGTAGGTAACATCATCCCACGTGGCGAGCACCACTATGGTCAGTGGCTCAACAACCACTATCTCTATTGTGTGACCGAGGCTGCTAAGCACCATATCATGGTCAATGCGCATGAGGCGACACGTCCTACAGGTCTTTGCCGAACCTATCCTAACTTGATTGGTAATGAGTCGGCACGTGGCACGGAGTATGAATCATTCGCAGGTAACAAGGCATTCCACACCACAGTATTGCCATTTACTCGTTTGCAGGGTGGTCCAATGGATTATACTCCTGGCATCTTGGAGGGTGACATGAACAAGATTGACCCTAATAAGCATCATCATATCAACTCTACATTGGCTCGCCAATTGGCTTTATACGTGACTATGTACAGTCCTCTCCAGATGGCAGCAGACATTCCTGAGAATTACGAGAAGTATGCAGATGCTTTCCAATTCATCAAGGATGTGGCTATCGACTGGGATGAGAGCCGTTACTTGGAGGCTGAGCCTGGTCAGTATATTACAGTTGCTCGTAAGGCTAAGGGCACAGGTAATTGGTTTGTTGGTTGTACTGTAGGTGAGACGGCTCACCTTTCCAACTTGAAACTTGATTTCCTTACCCCAGGCAAGAAGTATGTGGCAACCATCTATGCCGATGGCAAGGATGCAAGCTACAAAGCCAATCAGCAGTCATACGTCATCACTAAGCGTGTGGTAACCAATAAATCTACCCTTAAACTGAATGCTGGTGCAGGTGGTGGTTATGCCATCAGTCTCATGCAAAAGTAAAAAGATAGATATATTTTTCTCCCCATACCTATACCTTATTATATATAGGGGTATGGGGAGTTTATGTTCATCATCCTTATAAAATCGTTTTTATGAGAAAACCTTTACTCCTCTTCTTGCCTAAACGTATGATGGTGTTGGCATTGCCCCTCATGCTTTCCCTTTGTAGTTATGCTGCCACAGTTACTTCGCAGCTGTCTGTCAATATGAAAACCGACAAGGCTTGCTATGTACCAGGACAAACTGTTACGTTTGTGGCAGAAGGGAATATTCCTTCTTCGGCCAAGGTGCGTTATCGTCATGGTTCCCATGTGCTTCTTGTCCAAGACTTCTCAGAGGTGGCTAAGAGTAAGCAGTGGACTTGGTTGCCACCATCTACCGATTATCAAGGTTATTTGGTGGAATTGTATACAGAGGGCAGTGGTGTGGAAAATATTCTTGGTACGATAGCCGTAGATGTTTCCAGCAATTGGAAACGTTTTCCACGTTACGGCTTTGTCGCTGACTTTGATAATTACAGCAGTACAGTCGATAAGAACGCCAACATCAAGACTGAGATGGCTTATCTCAACCGTCTCCATATCAATGGTGTGCAGTTTCAGGATTGGCAGTGGATGCACCACAAGCCCGTGAAGTTGAATGCTGATGGTTCTCTCACCTCATGGTATCAAGATATCAGTAAACGTTGGGTCGGTGTGGAGTATGTCAAGAATTACATTGCCGAGCAGCATTCGTATAACATGAAGTCCATCTTCTACAACCTTTGCTTTGGTGCATGGAAGAATGCTACCAATGATGGGGTCAAGACCGAGTGGGCTTTGCTGAAGAATAACGCTGGCAATTATGAGCAAGACTATCATGGTTTGCCAGATTCTTGGGCAAGCAACATTTACTTGCAGGTGCCAAGCAATCAAGGGTGGTTGCAGTATATGGTTGAACGTAATGAGGAGGTGTATGACAACTTTGGCTTTGATGGCTTCCAGATAGACCAGTTGGGCTACCGTGGTACCGTGTATGATGCCAATCGCCATGAGGTAGATTTGCCTTCTTCTTATGAGTCTTTCATCCAAGCCATGAAGCAGGCGCATCCCGATAAGTCTTTGGTGATGAATGCTGTCTCAGGCTATGGGGCTGAGCAAATTGTCAGGAATGATATAGACTTCTGTTATAATGAGGTTTGGGGCAATGGCAATGGATATGGTGGCGCATCGGAGGACCAGTTTGCCAATCTCTTTGGTATCATCCAAACTAATGATAAGTATAGCGACCATCAGCATCCGACTGTCTTTGCGGCTTACATCAATTATGATAAAGCAGACAATGGGGGCTCTGGAGATAGGATGGTCAATACGCCAGGAGTCTTGCTTGCCGATGCGGCGATGTTTGCCCTTGGCGGTTCTCATCTTGAGATGGGCGACCACATGTTGACTCGTGAGTATTTCCCCGCAGCACCTTTGGCGATGAGCGATGAGTTGAAGACGGCACTTGTCAGATACTACGACTTCCAGACTGCTTATCAGAACTTGTTGCGTGGTACGACCTCTAAGTCTGCTTATCTGCCTATCATCAGTTCGACTTCAGGACTGACCGTGCAAGCTTGGCCTCCTAAGGAGTACTCGCTGACAACATTCGCCAAGAAGGTAGGTAAGTGTGATGTGTTGCATTTTCTCAACTTCCTCAATACCAACGACCTCTCATGGCGTGACCTTTGGGGTACTCGTGTGAAACCTGAGAAGAAGACCAATATTCCTGTGACGGTGAAATCTACGAGGAAAGTCTCCAAGGTATGGGTGGCAACTCCTGATAGTCATGCAGGGGCGGTGCAGGAACTTCCTTTTACCCAAAACGGCTATGATGTTTCTTTCACGCTTCCTTCATTGGAATACTGGACAATGGCTGTGATGGAAGGTGAGAATGTGGAGGATGGCATCTATATCACGGGAGAGGCTGTGCAACAAGCAGGCAATGCTGCCTACGACTTGGACCATGCAATATCGATGAACCGAGACGAGGATGGAAAGGTCTTCAAGGCAACCGTCTATCTGAAGGCAAATGAACTATTCAAGTTTGTCAATGCTCCTGATTGGAGAGTCTGCAAGAGTTACAATGCGGAGTATCAAGACTACGAGTTTAACTCTGCGGTCTCTTTGGCGCATCTTTCCACATCAATAAGAAAAGAAGAAGATTATAAGTTTAAGGTAAAAGAAGCAGGATATTATGACATCACCATAGACTTGGATCAGATGCGTATCTATGTGGAGAAAGCAAACGCAGCCTCAGTTACGTTGCCTGTAAAGGATGTGGATGATGATGGAAAGTGGTATGCGGTTAGCGGCGTTGCCGTTACCGCTCCACAAAAAGGTATTTATGTGAAGAAAGGTAAGAAGGTTGTTTTCAAGTAATAGGATATAATTGAAGAAAGGTAAGAAGGTTGTTTTCAAGTAACAGGATATAATTGAAGAAAGTATAAACCTAAAATTATAGGAAAATATGAAAGTAACGATTTTTACACGTTTTTGGATGTGCTGCGTTTTGTTTGCAGCGAGTGTTGTTAATTCTTTGGCAGCTGACCGCTTAGTGATTATCGGAGATGCAGTTTGGGGTGGCTGGTCTATCAGCGATGGCATTATCATGTCGTCTACGAGCAATGATGTTTGGAAAGCTACTACCCATCTTGAGGCAGATAAGGGCTTCAAGTTCTTGACTACAAATGATTTTGGTGGCTTGGAATATCGTGCGGGAGATAGTGATGTGACCTTAGCGGTTGACGAGGCGACAAATCTTGTTTCTTCCGAGGACAATAGTGAGGACAAAAAGTTTATGGTCAGCGAGTCTGCCAACTATAATATTGTTTGTGACCTCGCAAACAATATTATTACTGTGTCAAAGGCTGATTATCAAGATAATGCTATCAAGTACAATGCGTTGTGGATGGTGGGTAGTGCAACGTCTGGAGGTTGGTCTATTGATCAGGGTACTCAGCTGAGCCAAGATGCTACTAATCCTTTGGTATATACTGCTACAACTTATTTGAGTACTGGTGAATTTAAGGTTGCAACTAATAAGTACCGTGCTTTTGACCAGGATTTCTTCATGCGCGATGCGAACGATGACTCTAAGGTTGTGCTTGGTGGTGACGATAGCAAGTGGAACATCACGGAAGCTGGTACTTATGACGTAGCATTGAATACTGCCGACATGACCATTAGCATTAAGAAGCACTATGTTGATTTTACCGTAGATCATTTGTTCCTGGTTGGCGATGCTGTCTGGAAAGGTTGGGATTTGATAAATAGTATTGTACTGTTGCCAATAGAGGCAGGTGTATTCAAGGCTACTGTACACTTGAATGCAGACAAGGAATTTAAGTTCTATGCAGAGAATGACATCTTCAATGGTTTGCAGTATCGTGCAGCAGAGGAGGGTGTGGTTTTGACTAATGGTGTAGCTGCAGCTCTTGTTTCTTCCGAGGAGAATCGTACAGACAATAAGTTTACTGTAAGTGAAGCTGGTAACTATGATATTGTTTGTGACCTTAACAACAATACCATCAAGGTTACTAAGTCTGCTTATCAGGAGACAGATGTCAATCAGTCTGCCTTATGGATGGTAGGTGATGCTACTCCTAACGATTGGAGTCTCGATGGTGCAATCTTGATGAGTCAAGACGAGGCCAATCCTGCTGTTTATGCAGCTACAGCTGATTTGAAGGAAGGTGAGTTTAAAATAGCTGTTAATAAGTATGGTGGCTATGAGCAGTTGTTCTATCAGCGTGATGCAGATAATGCAGCAAAGGTTGTTTTGAGTAATGCCGACAATAAGTGGAAGATTGACGAGGCTGGTAAGTATGATGTGAAGTTGAATACTGCCGATATGACAATCTCTATCGTGAAGAATGTACCATCAAGCATTTCTTCTGTTGAGGCAGAGGCAAATGCTCCTGTGGAGTACTTCACTCTTGATGGTAAGCGTGTCAACAACATTTCTGCCAAGGGACTTTATATCAAGCGCCAAGGTGGTAAGGCTGTGAAAGTAGTAGTTGTAGAATAATTTTAACCCTTAAGATGAATTCTAATAAAAACGCGACATGTTACCTTTATAGAACTCACCTTAAAAAAGAAAACTAAAAAACGGAAAATGAAATGAAAAAGAAAAATTATCTTACGCCCACAATAATTCAAATTATGGAGATGGGACACGATGCCGTAATGGCAACAACCTCATGGTACGATGGCCATGGAGGATGGCACGAAGTAAAAGAAGGCAATCCTAAGGACGAAGAAGGAGAAGATGCCTACGCCAAGAAGTTCGGATGCGACTGGACAGAATAACACACATCACGAAAACGGCAAAGGATATTACTGAAAACAAGAAAAGGTTTTCAAAAAACATAAGAAAAGGTTTTTAAGACATAAAACATAAAAAAAGATGAAGAAGTTTAACAACATCATGATGACTACAATGGCCGCATTAACGCTTTTGGTGGGAAACATCAATGTGGTATATGCACAGGACGATTCGCAAACAAACATCGCCACATCATCATACACGAACGTGCAAGAAATCGATTGGGCGAAATATGCTTGGAACATTGACAAGCTTATTCAGGAAAAAAGCAATTTCTACATTTACGACACAGCCCTCAAGCAATTTGTGTCTACAGGCGGACAGTATGGCGTACAGCCCATTGCCGCCACATCGGGCATGCTCTTTTCAATAGACAAACAAACAAGCACAACGAGAACAGAGTACAGATTAAAATCGAACGTCATAAATGGCGAAGACGGCACGGGCGACTGTGTGGGTCTCAAGCCTGGTTTTGACAAAAAAGATATCGTGGATGGCGACAAATATGTCCTATACATTGACAGGGCAAAAGGAGACCGCGTGGTTTGGAACTTCAAAGAAGTGGGAGGCACAGACGTCGCTCCTGTCTACACCATGGCATCATCATGGAGCAAAAAAAGCGGAGAAGCAGAAACAACGTTCTATCTCTCTTATTACCAGTCGCAGTCGACAACCGACAAAAGACGTTTCTATGTAGAGCAGGCAGACCAATCGAAAGCCGCAAAATTCTATTTCATTGCCGAAGCCACCTATAACCGCGTAATCCTTGGTGAGAAAAAAGATTATATAGACGTGTCGAACCTCATAAAAGACGCGCGCTTTGAACGCATGAACAAGGACGCAGGAGTGCACATTAGTGGAAGAGACGAAAACGGCGATTGGAAAGATTATTGGAAGGAAGGAGCATGGCAGTTTGCTTATCCAGATACATACACTAAAACCGGCACAGACGATAACGGGAATGATAAGTATGACAAGCTTCACGACTATTTTATAAATGACATACGTTACATCATTGGCGATGTGCTGTCTTATGGCACAGCATGGATAGGCAAAGAAAAAGTCGTCCAAGAGATTTATCAGGAGGTGAAAAACATTCCTGCCGGCTATTATCGCGTCAACTGCCAAGGCTTCTACAAAGGAGAAGGATTGGGTGAGGCTTATCTTTTTGCCAACGGCCGTGAGGCGCGATTGCAGAAACTGACCGACTATGACGCCGACCGTTTCAACAAAGAATACCCAGCAATAGAGCATCCTCAAAGCGAAAACGAAAGAAGCCTGTATCTTGAAGACATGCTCCGCGCTGGAAAGCTCTTGGCTGAAGAAGATCCTTACATGGACGGCACCGTTTATGACAACAGCGTGTATGTGAGAGTTGAAGACACCAACGGCGACGGCACGGGCAACATAAAGCTGGGCATCAGGAAACGCAGTGCTTCGGGAGACGCTTATGTAGACAATTTCAAGCTCTATTATTGCGGGACCAAGGAATGGTATCTCAACGCCGCCAACACGAATCCTGATGGAGGATGGAACGCTACAACTCCTAACGAGAAGCTTAACATGGAGGCGTTCTCTTATCCTGTGCGTTACAACCTTCGTCGCAAGTTTGCCTTTAACAAATGGAACTCGTTCATCGTACCTTTCAACATTGCCGGTGCCCAGGTGAAGACAGCCTTTAGCGGCGAGACGGAAGCCACTCAGGTGAAGGTAAGCCGATTTGAAAAAATCAACAACCTGTCAGACCGCATCCAGATAATCTTCAAGAAGGTTGACCTTGACAATGAAGGTATAAAAGCAGGTGAGCCTTACATCATCTGGGTGGGCAAAGATGCCGATGTCAAGGACAAGAGCACAAGCTATTCTTTCAAATATAACAACACCAAAGTTAGCGTCACAGGCCCCATCTACCACATCGACGGAATCGTGCCTCAAGCTTATACCGATGCGGCTCCGACCAAGAGCGAAGGCGGTGTGACATTCAAAGGCTTCTATTACAAGCCTACAGAATGCGCGCCTTCAGGTTCTTACCTGCTTTCCGGTGGCGACATGTATCACCTCACAAGCAATTATGCTGGCAACAGCCTGGTTGGAACCTGCTGGTACATGACCATACCTTCTGCCTATGCAAAAAAGGTGAGCTTCAGCTTTGAGGGAGAGAACACGCCAACAGCCATTGAGATGGTTGAGATGAATCCTTCAATGTCAGACAATGCGGTTGCAGGTGGCCGTAACAGCAACTTCATCTACAACCTCTCAGGACAATGCGTAGCAATGAAGGACCAGGTTAAAAGTTTGAAACCGGGCATTTATGTGTGCAACGGAAAAAAGATTATTGTTCGCTAAGAGAAACAAGAAAAGCTGATTATAAGTAAGAGGCAAAGTGGGAAGACTGGTCTTGAAGCCAATTCCCGCTTTGCCTTTTTTGCTTCATTAAAATCAAAAAACGGGGTAAAAAAGTAGAGATTTTGTTTTTTATTGCTATCTTTGTCTATTGTTCCTTTTAGAAGGCCGTCTGATGCCAAAGGCAATCAGAAGGAAAAACTAGAAAAAGAAAAGGGAAAGAAAAGGAAGAAAATAAAAACTATCCAACAAGACAAATTATACACCGCATACTATTGGCTTCCTTGCTCTTGCCGATAGCTCTGTTGCCCTTGGCATCCCCCAAATAGCCTTGGTAACGCTCTGCTTGCAACTGAACTGTGCGATAGTTCCGT
>ERZ1023839.229-NODE-229-length-17462-cov-12.304418_pt1 | contig 17462 bp, 14 predicted proteins | sample MGYA00380383_ERZ1023839 | MGnify/ENA primary metagenome ERZ1023839 (study PRJEB33179, sample SAMN07449065) | human gut metagenome | biome: Human-gut; feature: Human associated habitat; material: Faeces | host: Homo sapiens | place: India:Kasaragod | collected... | reverse complement strand
AGCCTGCTGCAAAGCATAAATCTGTCCGTTTGGATCAACACCACGCTCAAAACGGTAGCTGGCATCTGTACTCAAACCATGACGACGTGCACTCTTGCGAATCCAGGTTGGATGGAAATAAGCACTCTCCAGAACTACATTCTTGGTGGTCTCGTATGTACCAGAACCCTTACCGCCAAAGATACCAGCGATACACATTGGCTCTTCTGCATTGCAGATGCTCAAATCGTGCTCACCAAGTGTATGTTCCTCACCATCGAGGGTAACAAACTTAGTTCCTTCTGGCTGGGTACGAACTACAATCTTATGACCGGTTACCATGTCTGCATCAAAACAGTGCAATGGCTGACCATATGCCATCATGATATAGTTGGTAATATCCACAATATTGTTGATTGGGCGCAAGCCGATGATATTCAACTTATCCTGCAACCACTTTGGACTTTCCTTTACTTCACAATCTGTGATACTTACACATGCATAACGCTTGCAAGCATCAGTATTCAGAATCTCTACGTCAATAGGCAGGTCCTCGTTATCTACGACAAACTCATCGCAAGAAGGACGATGAAGACTGGTCTGATAACCATTCTGCTTCAACCAAGCATAGAGGTCGCGGGCTACGCCCCAGTGACCCAGTGCATCTGCACGATTGGCAGTGATATCAATCTCAATCAACCAATCGCTCTCAAGATGATAATACTCAGCAGCAGGCTGCCCTACTGGAGCATCCTCTGGGAGAACAATAATACCAGCGTGGTCTGTACCCACACCAATCTCATCCTCAGCACAAATCATACCAAGGCTCTCCACTCCACGGAGCTTGCTTCTCTTGATAGTAAAACTCTGGTCACCATCGTAAAGTACACAACCTAAGTCTGCTACGATAACCTTCTGACCAGCGGCAACATTTGGCGCACCACAGACAATCTGCTGAGGCTCACCCTTGCCCAGGTCAACAGTTGTTACATGAAGATGATCGCTGTTAGGATGCATCTCGCATGTCAACACTTTACCCACGTAAAGACCTTTCAGTCCACCTTTGATAGACTGAACTTCTTCCAAAGCGTCAACTTCCAGACCGCAAGAAGTCAGCGCGTCCGCAACTTCCTGAGGAGTCAAGTCGAAATCGACGTATTCTTTAAGCCATTTGTAAGAAACGTTCATTATAATGATTTTATTTGTATTCTCAAAATTCACATCGAAGCACCTCATGCACTTCGACTTTTTATGATTTTCTCTAAAACTTTGCAAAAATACAAAAAAAAACAGACTTAGACGAAAAAATATTCGTATATTTGCACTTATTAAAAGTTTAATGCGATTTTTCCAGCGAAAACAGAAACTTTTTCATTTGGAAGATAGATTTCAAAACAAAATAACATGCGAAAAAAAGAGTCCCCACAGATAACACCCCTGATGCACATCAGCATCTTCCTAACCTTTGGAATTCTCATCGCAAAGATGGGATACGGCTATATTGACACCATCTTTTGGCTGGTGGCTACACTGCTTTCATGGGGCATTTCATTCTATCTTCTCAAACGCTCTTCATCGACAATAAACGCCCAATGCCTTTCCCTGATTTTCTGCATATTCTGTATGGGAGGAGTCCTGACTTCTCACCAATTGGATAAGAAACAGGATAAGCCGCAAATCATCACTGAAGAAAACCTTTCATCATTTGACAAAACCATGTTAGTCACTCAAGAATGCAGAAACACAATCCAAAAACAATTGCGAAGCCTCAACATCCAGGAACAGGACTTCGCCATCGTCTCTGCCATGACCCTCGGAGACAAGACCTCATTGACTAAAGAAACCAAAGATATCTATTCGATATCAGGAGCCAGTCATATACTGGCTGTCAGCGGATTACATATTGGAATTATTTTCCAACTATTCATTCTATTGTTAGGAGGACGAAGACGCAGTATCCCTACCATCATACTTTCCATCACTGCCATTTGGGCTTATGTCATTTTTATCGGAATGCCCGCCAGTGCTATACGTTCTGCTACCATGATCAGCATCTGCTGCTTTGCCATGCTTTCCCATCGTAAAGCACTGTCCATCAACAACCTCGCGTTTGCCTATGTTATCATGCTCATTTACAATCCACTCTACTTATTCGACATCAGTTTTCAAATGTCATTTATGGCAGTTTATTCGATACTATTATTCTACCAGCCTCTTGAAGGCCTATGCAGTACCAGTCATTTTTATACCCGATGGCCCTGGAGTATGCTCTGCATTTCCATAGCCGCTCAAATCGGCACCATGCCACTCATCATCTATTATTTTGGTCGCATCTCATGCTATGCTCTTTTCACAGGTTTCATAGCCATCCCTGCAGCCACAGTAATCCTTTGGTTATCTGCCGCTATTCTCCTGCTTACACTTCTTACCCATATACCCCTGATGAATTTACTGTCAGAACCGCTTCTACACTTTGCAGCAAGTGGACTCATCAGTATCACTCAAGCAACGAATACGGCTCTGAAACTCACAACCATGCTGCCAGGAGCAAGCATTGATGGGATAAAAATAAACATCCCACAATTATGCCTCATCTACTTCTGCATAATCGTGGGATACATAATTATCAGGAAGACAAGGTATTATTCAAAAACCTCATCTATTCCATTTTCAGTAAAATCATCCTCTTCAGCCTTCTGACCACAAGGATTATAATCTTCCGGAAGATCAAACTTTGCCATAGGATCTATACCTAATGACCGGTCAGCATACACCTTCTTCATGAAGATAGCCCATATAGGAAGCGCCATCGTAGCACCTTGGCCCATCTGTCCTCTGTCAAAATGGATGTCACGGTCTTCACCGCCCACCCAACAGCCGCTAACCAACTGTGGAGTGAAACCGATAACCCAACCATCACTATTATTGTTGGTTGTACCAGTCTTGGCGCCAATCTGTCCCTGGAAATTATAACGATAGCGCAAACGTCCAGCAGTACCATTATCTACTACACCCATCAGCATCGTAAGCATCTTCATTGCGTTGGCAGCACCAATCACCTCATTCATTCGAGGCTGGAATGTAGCAATGGTATTTCCTTCATTGTCCTCTATTCGACTCACAAACATAGGAGCTGTACGGATACCATGATTGGCAAATACCGTATAGGCACTCACCATCTCGCTCACACTCACTTCACAAGGACCCAGACAGAGACTCAAGGATGGATGAATATCAGGATTATGAATACCGAAGTCATGGAGAATCTGAACAAACTGGTTTGGATTCAACTTGCTCATCAGATAAGCACTGATCCAGTTGTTACTCTGCGCCAGTCCCCACTTCAATGGAACCATCTGTCCATAACGGGCATGACTCACGTTACGAGGAGTCCAAGGCCTTCCGGCAACTATATATGTCTGTTGACGGTTAGGAGCATAATCACAAGGTGTGAATCCGTTCTCCATAGCTAAGCTATAAAGGAAAGGTTTGATGGTAGAACCCACCTGTCTCCTACCTAAGCTTACCATATCATACATGAAGTGAGGATAATCCAAACCGCCCACATAAGCCTTGACAGCTCCAGTCTTCGGATCCATACTCATAAAACCACTACGCAGGAAACCTTTGTAATATCTGATGGAATCGAGCGGACTCATCAAGGTATCAATATCTCCATGATAAGTAAACACCGTCATTTCTATCTTCTTGCGGAAAGCCTCTTTGATTTCCTCTGGTGTGCATCCCGCAGCCTTCATCGTACGCCAGCGCTCACTCTGGGTAATAGAACGGTTCAGAATATTACGTATCTGCTGAGGAGTCAACTTATCTGAATAAGGAGAACTTGGCTTTGGCTTATTTTCCTTATCAAAAGCTGGCTGAAGATAACGGGCAACATGCTGATAAACAGCCTCTTCAGCATATTTCTGCATACGACTATCGATGGTAGTAAACACCTTCAGTCCATCAGAATAAACATTATATGGCGAACCGTCTTTCTTGAAGTTTTTATTGCACCAGCCATAGAGAGGATCCGTATCCCAGGCAATTGAATCGGCAACAAACTGCACATTGTTCCACGAAGGATAATCTGTACGAACAGGGCGTTTTGCCATCATGTACTGGCGCAGGAATTCCCTTAAATAAGTAGCCGTACCATCCTTATGATCAGTACGATGGAAGTTCAGCGTCAAAGGTTCACTTGAATAGTTCTGATACTCAGCACGGTCCATATAACCAGCCTTCACCATCTGGGAGAGAACAACATTACGACGCTCCTTGGCACGTTCTGGATAACGTACCGGATTGAAGAACGATGGGTTCTTGCAAAGACCTATCAAAGTAGCAGCTTCACACACCGTCAGATCCTTCGGTTCCTTATTAAAATAGGTATTAGCTGCCGTCTTGATACCGACAGCATTGTGCAAGAAATCAAAATAGTTGAGATAGAGAGCAATAATCTCCTCTTTGGTATAATAACGTTCCAACTTGATGGCAATGACCCACTCTATTGGCTTCTGGAACATTCGCTGAGCAGCACTTTGCGCAGTACTACTATACAACTGCTTAGCCAACTGCTGAGTAATGGTGGAACCACCTCCAGCATTAGTCTGCCCCAAAATACCACGCTTGATGATAGCACGACCCAGCGCTCTGAAGTCAATACCAGAGTGCTCATAAAATCGTTCATCTTCAGTAGCCACTAAAGCCTGAACCAGATAAGGTGACATTTTCTTATAAGGTATCACAATTCTGTTTTCCTTATTCAGATTCCATGTACCGATAACCTTACCGTCAGAAGAATATACCTGAGTCGCAAAGCGGTTGATCGGGTTCTGCAAGTCTTCTATATCCGGCATATAGCCAATCCAGCCAAACCAAATGGCAAAGAATCCAACTATTGCAGAAACAAAACCTCCAGCAAGAAGCGCCCACAAAATATGTATGAAACGTTTTCTCATCACTAATTAAATTATATTTCAAATATCATTTCTTGATAATTTGTGCAAAATTACACAAAAAAAGTTGTTACGCAAAAGAAATCAAGGAAATTTTGCATATTCCAAATAATAATGTTAACTTTGTCGGCAGAAAAAGACTTAGATGCTTATGGCAAGAAAACTATATCCTTTAGGAATACAGACATTTGAGAGAATCCGCAAGGAAGACAAACTCTATATAGACAAGACGGAATATATCTACCACATGACTCATACCAGTGGTACATATTTCTTCCTGGCTCGCCCTCGCCGTTTTGGAAAATCACTACTTGTCTCAACGCTCCAAAGCTACTTTGAAGGCAAGAAAGATTTGTTTGAAGGACTTGCCATCGAAAAGTTTGAGAAAGAATGGACAGAATATCCTGTACTGCATTTTGACATGAGCGGTGGAAAGCACATGGACAAGGAGCAGTTGGAAGAGTACCTGGGATATCGCCTCCAAGATGAGGAAAAGAAATGGGGAATTTCTAACCCTGCGAAAGGTAACAACAATCGTTTGATAGACCTTATCAACACTGCGTATCAAAAAAGCGGCAAACAAGTGGTCGTTCTCATTGATGAGTATGATGCGCCATTGTTAGACGTTGCTCATGACAATGACAGACTGATAGCTCTTCGTGATGTTATGCGCAATTTCTACAGCCCTTTAAAATACAGAGAACCTGTTCTCCGTTTTGTTTTTCTCACAGGCATCACCAAGTTCTCGCAAGTCAGCATTTTCAGTGAACTAAACAACATTACTCTTCTCTCCATGAATGATGACTATGCTGGCATTTGTGGTATCACAAAAGAAGAACTGCTTACCCAAATGTCGGAGGACATAGGAGAATTGGCTGAGAAAATAGGCATTACCAAGGAGCAAGCCATCGAAAAGCTCAAAGAGCATTACGATGGTTATCACTTCTCTGGCGAATCACCAGACATTTTCAATCCTTACAGTTTGCTGAATTGCTTCAATGAGAAGAAATTCGGTTCATATTGGTTTGCCTCTGGCACTCCTACATACCTCATCAATATGATGCGAAAATTCGACGTTATACCATCGGATATCACAAGAGTAGAAGCTGATGCAAGCGAATTTGATGCACCAACGGAGAACATGACGACCATCATGCCATTACTCTACCAAAGTGGCTACATCACCATCAAAGATTACAACCAGGAGTATAATTATTATACCCTCGACATTCCAAACAAAGAGGTAAAAGTGGGACTGACCAAATCTTTGATTCCTTCATACGTCACTTCTAACACACTTGCCACCACCAATACGGCTCGTCGTATAGCCCAGGCTCTCGACAAGCAGGATATGAATGGAGCATTGGGACTGCTCCAGACTTTCCTTGGCACTGTACCTTACTGCAGCAACACAAATTACGAGGGGCATTATCAACAGATGTTATACATCATTTTTACTTTGCTCACAGACTACTTAGTAGATGTGGAGGTACATACCCCAAAAAGCAGAGTTGACATTGTTCTCCTGACCAAGACCAATCTCTACCTCATAGAATTGAAACTTAATCAGGATGCTCAGACTGCAATGCAGCAGATCAACCTCAAGAACTACCGCCAGCGTTTCGCTTTAAGCGAGAAGCCAATTACCAAGGTAGGCGTCAACTTTGACGGCACGACAAGGAACATCACAAACTGGGTAATAGAATGAGAAAACGAAGAAGGCATCCTCATAATGATGCCTTCTTACCAGGAAGGCTCTCGGCATGGAACTTCTGACAGATGTGACTCCATAGAAAGCAGCCTCATTGAAAAAGCCACCATTATAAAGACCTGCAAGAATAACCTGCTGATTGACCTCAAAGATAGCATTGCGCTTTTGCTGCTCAGTCGTTATATCATAGCCCGAAAGCATTTGATTGAATATTTCGTTTGTACTCATTTTCTTAAATATTTAATTAGAGTTTCTATGGATTTAGACTTCTTGCCAACCTGAGCGTATCGCTCAAATATGCTTATGTCCATATTCTTAAAATCATCCATTTCCATTCGGATGTCCTCTTCCAAATAGACCTCAACATCTTTCAGATAGCGTAAATTAACCTTGGGAGAATTAGCTATCAAATCGCAAAGTGCTTTTTCGGGGGTTGCCATCAGAAAGGCGTAACTCTGCTTATTGATGCTTGTGATTCCTATGGGAAAAGCTTCTCTTGACATGTTCTTATACTCAAAGCGTCCTACTGGAGTATCAAAACAACGAGAATGCTTTAGTGTCATCGACTGGGTAGTATATACAGCTTCTGGAATTAAGCCATAATAACGCAAAGCCGTCTGCATTGATACGTATGAAGGAGCATAAAGATGATTGGCAACAAGTTCTGTGGATAGAGCAACACGAGACACATTTGGAGAGACCACATAAAGCCCCTTCTTGAGGCGGATAATCTTATGAGCCGCCTCAAGATTGCGCACTTTCTGATTTCCTGCTTCAATATTTGTAAACAACGAAGCTATTACCGAAGTACTGACTGGTATGTTACCTATATGTTCTAAATCCAATATCATAGTGCAAAAATAATGCAAGTGCGAGAGCTATGAAACTTGTTTCAATTGCCGAGCCGCAACTTTTTTCTGCAAAAATAGTAAAATTTTGAACAGAAAACTAACTTTTCCTTGTTTTTCTGTTCTATTTTTAGCTATTTTAATAAATAAATTGGTTAGATAGATGCCTGCTCATGCAATTTATATTCCACCATACGAGCAGTAGAATTTCTTTGGGTGTTCTTTTCCTTTGAAGAACACCCAAAGAAAAATACAATACCAGCACTTCCCAATAACCAATATACCTTATTCTTTACCATACTAATAGGCTCTCTATCAAGTGGAATGCTCCTATAAACATCATGATAATACCAATAAATGATAAGGCAACAATCACATAATGGTCAATTGTCTGCGAATCTTTAAGCCTTAACCAGGAAGGAAAATGCTTCCACAAAAGATAGCCCAATACTATTTGAAAAATTGAATGTACCATAATCGAACTTTTAAAAAGTTATCATACAACTATCCGAATAAGACATAAAACCAAGAATATAAAATCGGCATTATTCCTTGAGCAACTAAGCTGATTATTGCAACTTTTAAATATACGCTCGGATTTGATATTTTTGTTCTATTAGCCGCAAAGAACAAGATTATACCAATAAGGGGGAATAAAATTGAAGCACCTATTCCCACTAATCCCGCTTTTTTAAGCGAAGAAGACTCTATCCATCCCTTTTCCTTATCTTTCATAAATAAGCCTTTAATTAAATTCAATTGTCAAATTATCGTAATCTATAGATATTTTTCCAAACTTAGCTAATGCAGTTTGTCCCAATAACAATGGAGCCTGGATGTTATCTACTACTGTTGCTTCAACATCATGCAGCACAATACCACCTATTTCCACGGTTTTAAGATTTATTACAGTTCCAACAGATACCCGACCTGTTGCATCTTGAAATTGTTGCTGCCCCAAGATGTCATCTCGCGTAATTTGGCCTTGACGAACCATTACCGTAGCCTCAGCTGATGATATACAAATGCTTGAAGCACCAGTATCAAAAATAAACTTCAAACCCAAGCCATTCACCGTAATTGGCACTAAATATACCCCACCTTCAGCTTCCATTTTAACCGCAGTTCCACGGCGTATTCTACGTTCTTCCCTATAATCTTCTCTATTAGAACGTGAATCCACTACTTCATCACCATCTGTCACTTGATCTCTATAATGTCTATGGCGACAGCTATCCATCAAGCAACAAATAGAAAACAATATATATATACATATAAAACTTCGTTTCATCATTTCTCTACATTACTTATTTTAGGTATAATTTGGATAATTATACATTGATTCTTCTCTTCTTCATGGATATTGTAGTATTCTGCGGCATCAGCTTCACCTTTCTTCACAGCCTCATAAAAAGCCGTATTGTAAGGTCTGATACCACGTGTTCCACTTCCAGAGATTTGAACTTCACAATCAGAATTTTCAAAGTCTATATTATTTCTTTTCCAAAGATAATATACAGCCAAAGCCCTGTTGTAACTTAGCTCATCATTTTTATCATATCGAATATTAGAAGCCATACCTTCAATTACAACCATATACTTCACATCAAGCCCAGAATATTTATCTGAGGATTTCAAAGCATTCAAGGATTTAACAACTTTCATTAAAGATTGTCCTATATAAATGAGCTGAGCCGTATCAGAAGGGGGTATTGTTGCATCCATACTAGCAAAATGAGGCGTAAACTCTTCGCGAAGAGTCCATCTTTTATTAATGGAATCTTCGCGAAAATATTCTTTAGGCAATCTATTTACTGCTTCTTGAATCTCGTTTATCTTATCAAGTTGTTTTCTTGTTGCTTGCTCACTCATATAGAGTCCAGTAGAAGACAGGACAAATAAGACAAGCAAAATAAAAAACAAACTCGTCATTAAATCAGAATAACTAATCCAAAAGAAACTTTCCTTTTTCTTCTTTGCCATAATTATTATAATTGACTACAAACATTAATAGAACACACTATCAGCAGCTGTCGTGTCAACAGCTGTAGAATCAATAGCATCTGCATTATTATACATTTGCATCTGGCCATTGTCTTGTAATTGAGGCTGAGACATATATCTTACACTTGATTTTATAACATAAAAACAAGTCACAACAAACAATATCAGACAACCAATCTTTAACCATGAAGGTATACCACTTTCCCCACGCTGTGCTTTGGTATTATCTATCACTGCATGAGCCAATGTTTCAATTTTATTCTCTAATGCACTATTCATAGTTCTATTATCTTCTTTCATGGAAGTGATTGCTGATACCAACTTATCAAGTTCGTCGAGTTTACCCAAATTATCCAATTTACGCAAATGCCCTCTTTCTGACGTAACGAGGTCGTGAAGGTCTTCAGTTGCTTCTGTTGTATAAGTACGTATGCTATTAATCTGCTCCTGAGCATGAGTTTTCAACTCTTCTATAGCTTGCGCCATTGTGCTATCGATCTCACCAGCAGCAGTCACTACAGCTTCCTGTTCATTTACACGTTCAAGGAACACACGCAATTTCTCCATGACTAACTGATTCTTTTGGATATTATCTTGCATGGCATTTGTAATAGTTTCAACAGCTTCAGTTCGCTGCAACTGGTCATTAATCGAATCTGTGAGTTTCGCAGTAGAACGAACAAAGCTATTCATCTGACCAAGATATTGAGTGAACTTTTCAAACTCAGTCATGCTATTGCGGAGCTGAACCAAGACATTAGCATTCAAATTCGCCACTTGCGTCAAGTCCATCTTCTTCAACTCCTTTTGCAATGCCACCTGACTATCAAAGGCTGTATGGATTTCATCCATGATACCACCAAAGCCCTTAATATTCTCCTCAAAGCTGGTGTTGAATTTCTCCAAATTTGATTGCAATGCAAGAATTGTTGACGCAGCATCCTTTGTCATCTGTGGTAACAAACGGGTTTGAATAAAGTCATAAAAAGCATTCTTTTGCGCTTCTAACTTAGACTTTGCTCCCATATATCGCCAAGAGGACAAGAGGGTTGTCAATCCCAAGCCAACAAAACTACATATCATGGCTTGCTTAACTCCAGTAATCAAGCCATCAACAGAATTTACAAACAATTCACCATCCAGAGCATTTGTTGCAGGATTATATTCAAAAGACAAAGAGTATAATCCTATAATGATTCCCAAAACGGTACCCATCAATCCCAAATAAATTGGAACTGGCAATTTATGATTTATCTCTTCATCAATAGAATCGGTATGACGCTCTACAATATCCTTGATAAGATGGAAATCAGCCGCTCCACCTTTGTTCTTCTTTAAATAGTTATTAATGGTTTTTACAACGTCTTTTAGCAAAATACTTTGCTCATTCTTATGAAGAATTATGGTACTCACCTCTATTTTCGCTGTTTCAGCTACAGTTGCTGTTTTTAGTAAAGTACTACCGTCCTTTGCATTACAGCCCAAACGAATTTTTACATTTTGAGAAGCACTTGCAAAATCAACATAACTATTGTCATAAATTATATCTACAATAATGGTGTCCCTCATGGTACCATCTCCATGCAGAAGAGTAACTTTATCGCCTTTTTTAATATCGTACTTTGGGCAAAACGAGAAAAACTGTTCCTTTGTCGTATTTTCAAGTACTACACCCAAATAAAGAGGTGATTTTATTGAAATATAATCTTCAGTTTTACAATCAACATCTTCTAAGCTAACCTTTGTTTGCTTCAGTTTCAAATTATTTTCTGACTTCAAAAAGTGACCAATACTTTCAATTTGCCCCCATGCCAAATAAGCCACATACCCCTGTGCACACAGGATTATTAATATGATTATTATTTCTAAAAATTCCATTGCTATCAATCAAATATTACTACTGCCTTACGTGTTACAACCCATTTACCATCTCTAAGTTCTGCTTCACCTTCTGCTGTACATTGATACTTACCATTGGTACCGCTACCTGAAGCATTACAAACCCTGTCCAAAGTCTTATCTTTTGTATTCAACGCCCATCTTACACGATTTGGAGAATCGCAATCAAAGACAAAATGAGCTAAATTTGGTCGTTTGGAGTCTATCTCAAAGCGATACATTGTCTCTTCTGTAGGGCGTTCTCTTTTCAAAGACAACTCGAATTCCATGTCTTTAAGAGGGCGTTTCATATAAAACACCCGACTTGCCCCAGCAGATTGATTCTCTGCTTCTTTTTGCTGTACTTTCAATGTTGATTGTTTCTCCCAACTTTGTTGACCTGTGGGAGCATTCCCTCCAACTTGCCCATTAGCCCAATTTGTCAAAGCATTCAACCGAAGGTTTATAGAATCTATGTTTTTTTCATTCGTTTGAATATAACCTAAATATTGACTCAATGTCAATTGAGTACTTCCGTTAATTATCTCAGGATGACGGCTTGCAAAATCAGTAATAATATCTTTCACCTGCTTCTCAGTCAAATTACCCTTACCTGCTATTTTTTTGACAACAAAATAACTAAGACTATTGCAACAACAGAAAATATAGCCAAATAAACGAACAAGTTTTTCACACCCACTTTATCGCTTTCCAACTCATTCTGCTTCTGTTGCAAAGTAGCCAACTTTGACTGGCACATTTGCAAATTAGAATTTAACACATTCAACGAATCATTTAGTTTCTTAATACCATCTTCATTTCGTTGAAGTTGAGACTGCATTTTTGTCGTAGCGGCCTTTCCTCCTATTGTATCAGGAAACTGCTCATTATTATTAGTAGGTTCTGCCTCATCATGGTTGTCGGTAACTTGCTCTTGCGGCGAATCACTTTCGCCGCCTAACAGACCGCTCAAACGGTCACAAGATTGGAATGTCAAAGACAATCCTATAAAGCTAACTATATATAATAATTTCTTCATTTTACTGTTGGTTTGATATGTAATACGATAATCTATTTAAGCCACCTGCCAAAGGGAAAAAGAAGATAGAATCTTCCAATTCTGCATCAGGGTCATTTCTCTCAGCCTTTCTTGCATCAAGCACTGCAGCTAAATCCTCATGCGCATGCTCCAATAGGATACGCTTATATTCAGGGAAACTTCGCTGCGTGTTGATACCAAACTTCTTCTCAAAAGAATACTTACTATTCAACCCAAAGAAATACTCTATAAATGTCTCATAGAAAGAAACCCCTTGATTGATTACGACATTGTCAACATCTCTCAAACGGGCATGATGCAAGCCTTCTAATTTTGTAGAACCAGCAAAGCAATAACACAAATCCTCAGCATCATCGATTACATCTTCCGACTTCATGTTCAATCCACCCTTACAAGTGATTTCCTTTGGATTTCCAACACGTTTCAGTTCTACTTTTCCATCATCACCGATAATATCATTAAAGACAATTTTGGCAATACCCTCTAACTCTGGCTGTCCTCCGATTAGATCCAACACTTTAGACCCAGTTCCACTAATCGTTAAATAAGCAGGAGTACCTATACCCCTCTCCTTCAAGACATTTGCCAAATAATATATCTCCGCTACATAAAACAACAACAGAGAGGTCTTCATATTATAATCATGTTTCAATTCCTCAGAGAATGAAATGGATATACCTTTCTTTTTCAACTCAGAATTGCGTTCCAACGAATATAAGAAAGAAACAAAGTCTGCAGATACAGCATTATTCACAACATTACTAAAAGCATCTCGCAAAGAATCAATGTGCGTACCATTAATTTTTGTTTGATAGCTATCGTGATACTTGTTGTAGAAGCCATTCATCTGAATGCCAAAGCCTGGGAAATCCCCATAGATGCTATTACCAGCAAAGCGAACGGAAGATATCAACTTTGGCTGATTATTTTCATATACAGCAAAATCGGTCGTTCCTCCACCAATATCCATCAAAACAACAGGTCGATAAGCAGCATTGACACCTTGTGTATTCTTATAATAGTAAAAAGGAGCCAACGATTCCGTAACACCTTGTACAAGACATTGTTCATCTATCAATGCTTGACAAAGATGTGTCCATTCACTTCTTAATTGAGATAGTCTAAACGATTCCATGCTTACAGGATAGAACCATATAATCTTTGTATTCTTCAAAGAACCACCATTAAGTAGCACCTTTGATCTTATCAACATCAACAATTCCTCAAAGAAACTTGTGACATATTGCTGGTTGCCAGCCCCTAACCATTTTAGATTAGTTATGGTTCTGTTATTATGTAAGTTTGCCATCCGCTCATAATGAAATCCTACAGAATAATCACCCAAAGTTACTTTGGTTAGAATATCTTGCCCTTGTTCCATTGCATTCGCTTTTCCCAAACATATATTGGTTCGTAATGGGAAACCAACCATTTCATCAACGCCAAAGGTAGTTGGCAAAAACTCCTGAACAGGAGCATTCATAAAGTCATCGATTTCCTTTTGTTCAAATAGTTCTTGATAGCTACTATCATTTGTGTGCATAGCCAATATTGTACTATCCGATTGCGACATCTCCAAAGGATGTGTGACTTGGCCATTGTTGACTCGATATTCAACATGAGTATTAGTCGTTCCGAAATCTATAGCAAATTCATAAGAATCTGTTCCAGACCCTACTACATCATACTTTGGAACCAACATACCGATAGCAAAACCATTGCTTACCAGCATCACATCGAACTCATCATTTGCGACAAAGACCTTAGTGGTCATGCTAATTTCCTTTTTCTCCTCTCTTTTTATCACAGAAGAAACCAAATTGTCACCAAAGCCATTCTTACACTTAAACAGTTCTACAGAATAATCATAACTCTTTGTCAATTCCTTCCAATCTCCATCAATCAGATAGACACGCTGAGGCTTGTCAATACCATTAGCATTGACAATATGATAAGAAGGATATAGATACAAGTCAAAAGTACAATCTACAATAGCTCCCTTATTCTGTTCCCCATTAGGTTCGTCTATATCATAATAGATTCTTCTAAGAGTTATATACTTACCCTTTTGAATCGGCACACGGATGATTGCCTCTACGCCCGTACCCGCATCTTTCAACTCAAAGATATTCTCAGCATGAAGTCCAGATGTCTTACCACAAATCGTCTCTAAACTCAAATAATTAAAAATTTCCTTCTTAAAAGGGAGCAAATAGCTATACCCTTTTTTAGTAGAACTTGAATAGTTACCTAAGAAATAAGAACTTTCATCAATAGGGAATGCTGTACGGATAATAAATGGCTGAAAAATATCATCAACCGTGAGGTATGGATATAGTGTATTATCCCCAGGTAAAGTTCTATCAACCATAGCGCGACTGTCTCTATATGGAGCTTTCATCTGAGGATTCCAAGCCCCTGTAACATAGCGCATGCCAGGTTCATTATAACCTAAAGCATTTGGCAGCACTAAAGGTAGAATGTCTGAATCATAATCTGCTTTAATCGTAAAGTCACTAACCGAACCGGCATCAGGAGCTTGATAAGTTCCAAGCACAACACCACCAGGCAACATGATGTTGGCAGCACCAACTGTAATCGGCACATAATTTTGAATATCCGTAGCTGTCACATTACGAAGATCAGACTTAAGCTGTTGGTCTGTGATAGCCCTAAAACATTCATTCACATACTTATATACCTCTGGATAGACATTGCTAAAACCATATTGGAGAGACAATGTCCAAACATACTTTATAAATTCTTGATCACGTTCTATCAAAGAGCGGAACGCTGTTGGATTAGCATCATAAGCATTATGATTCCCACTCAAAGGAACTCGAACATACGACAAATCGTTAGTAGAAGCCACAGCCAAAGAGGTTGTAGAAGTTCCACCAACAATATTTAATGGCGCAGGTCCATTCTTATAGTTCAGTAAATAGAAAACAGTATTCTGACTAAAATTAAAAGCTTGAGCATCTTGATTGAGATACAAACTCAAAGTTTGCCCCAATCTTTGGTGAGCAATGGCAGGACTCTGCAACAAACTTGCAATTTGAGTACTTGCGTTCCAAGGAATAATCTCAAACATGGAACTCAACTTATTGAAGTTGAAGAAGATTTCCAATGTATCCAAAGAAAACGATACTATCTTATGGTAGATAGAATCTCCCACGATATCATTTGAGCCATTTCTGTTAACAGCTCCACAATTCTCAAAAGCATTTCTTGCAAGTTCAAAACTTGCGAAAGGTGTCGGAACAGAGGTTATCGGTAAACTTGCCGTTGCACCAGAAGGATCAACAATATTGTTAATCTCGTTCGTTCCATATTGCTTGGAAACATCCCAACCATCTAAAGTTTGGGTACCTCCTGTATGTAATCTATATACGTGTGGCATACTATACTAAGTTTAAACGTTTAGCTATTGCATTTCTGATAGCAATCCAATGAACATTCATAAAGTAATCCTTATCTGACAGACGCTTATCTACGCCATTAGAGGACTTCGCTATTTCATCATCTATAAGGACAAAACCATCTTTATTAGCAAAGAGTTTTCCGAAGAAGCCAACTTGCTTTGGCTCATATCCCATAATGGAATGGAAGATATTATTGTAACCTTCTAAATTAAACGGCTGAAATGATCTGCTATTCCTTGCCATCTCCACAAGCCAACCATCCTTACCATCATCTTTGAACCAATCTATAAATGTATTCAGATTTCTATAAAAGCCTTCACTCAACATATCGGGCTTGAAGTTTCTCGCTTTTGCCCAAGCAGCATCAAATGTATCCTTAAGATGATGTTGGTAGAACTGCGAAAATATATAGAACGAAATCAATGAAGGAGACAACATTTTCCTTGTAGAAGGAGACAAAAGGCTTAAATCCATCGTACCATTCACCTGCTCAGTAGCAAATTCTTTATAGATTTTAGCACCTCGCATGATTTGAGGATCCTTGGCAAAATCTATAATGGCCAAAGCAGAAGCCATTTCTATAAGATGAGCATCATTCTTCTGACCATCAGAACCTTCAACATTATTGTACGAACTTGTCATACTATCAGCAATATAATACAAAGCATCTGTATCCAAGTTATTCTGATAATAAGTAAGCGCAGACTTAGCCTTAGTTATAAATGTAGCCATATTGATTTCACTATTTCCATTAGTTTGTAATCCAAAATATGGCAATGCAGAAAGGGCTCCTATTGGAGCATCTGCTATTATCGCAGGATTAGCAAACGTATTGAACTGCTGCGCTTGCCTAAAAGTCTTCAATAACAAAGGAAATCCAGCAGCTCCTGTTCCACCAAAAATAGAACTAATGATAAAAATTTTATCACCATCAGAAAAACCAGACAACAAATTTGCTAATACATTGTTGTTAGGGTCACAAAAATCATTCAGCACAATACTACCCATATTAGGATTTCCCTTAAATCCCTCTTGCATCTGTGCGTTTAAATTTCTATCACTAAAGAGAAGGCTCATCATTGCCTTGTCCTCTCTTTTTAAATTATCATACTCGATATATTGGCCAAATGTCTTATTGCCAACATTTGCAATTGACAATCTGAAATCCGTACCTTGGTCATCAATATCTGTCTTAAAAAAACAAGACTGAACTTCTGAACCAAAAGATAACTCTGAATGTATTTCTTTATATCTTTTAAGCAAATTGACGGTTCTTGTCAAGTCACCATTACTTAAATCTGGATCAATGAGAACAGGAACAATTGTATCAACCCCGGCATCAACACCAGAAGCTAATAGCATCGTGAGAGACCTGATTACTCGTGAACCAGTTCCTCCTATACCAAATAAATATAACTTACTCATAGTTTTTTTAATTAAAAGAACGCCTAAAAAGGCAAAAAATAGCAAAATAGAGCATTTGTTTTGAGCTTCAAGTGGTTGTGGCAGTCGTTGGCTTTAGTTGGCAGTGACAAGGAAATGAGGAAAAAGCAGATTAGAGAAGTAGAAACGCTTTCAAATCATTACCCAATGGAAACG
>ERZ1023839.228-NODE-228-length-17552-cov-15.368406_pt1 | contig 17552 bp, 8 predicted proteins | sample MGYA00380383_ERZ1023839 | MGnify/ENA primary metagenome ERZ1023839 (study PRJEB33179, sample SAMN07449065) | human gut metagenome | biome: Human-gut; feature: Human associated habitat; material: Faeces | host: Homo sapiens | place: India:Kasaragod | collected... | reverse complement strand
AGTATAACCGCTATCTCAAGTCGGTATGGAAGGCCTTTGCTGCCGATGAGTATATCCAGCAGAATTCGGGCATCATCTCCATCGAACTAGCCAACGAGCCGGTGAGGGTTCATATGGGGGATGGCTCTAATTCGGATAAAGCACTGCATGATTTCTTCCAGCCGGTAGTGGATGTGATTCGCGAGCAGAGCTTCAAGGGAATCATCTGGGTGCCGGGCACCACTTGGCAGCAAAACTATCGTGACTATGTAAAGCATCCGATAGTAGACTCGCAAAACAATCTGGGTTATGCCGTTCACTGCTATCCAGGCTGGTATATGTCAGGCTCGGGCAACAATGACAATACCAACAAGGAGATATTCTACAATGCATTCCTGGATGCTGTGCCAGTGGCGAAGACCAATCCTATCATCGTGACCGAGATAGACTGGAGCCCATACAAGCCAGGCTCAGGCCACAAGGACGAGCAGGGCAACTGGGTGGAGAGCAACTATGGCACTTGGGGCACCGCTACCACATCAGGTTTTGGTGAAGGATGGAAGTATATCCACGACAAACTGGGCAATATCAGCATGACGCTTCAAGGCTCAGGACTCTACTTCGACATCGACACTTATCTCAAGGACAAGGTTGTGGAGCCTGCGTTCAAGGGAGTAGACGAGGCTTGCGGCGAAGCTTGCTTTAAATGGTACAAAGAGTGGTATTTGAAACAAAATGCAACAGGAATTAAACAATTAGAAACCCAGGCAGACGTGGTTTCCACCTTATATTATAATATAGAAGGAAAAGAAGTTGAAAAGCCAACTGCAGGTGTTTATATAATAAAACAACTGTTAAGTAATGGAAAAATACGTTCTCGCAAGGTTTTTCTAAAATGATAAACTTTCTGTTACACCACGCAAAGTATGTTTCGAAAGAAATCCATACCTTTGTCGCCGTGAATAAACAATTTTAGTACACGCCTAAATTTTTAAAGCATAAATCAAAAATGAATAGAACATGATTGAACAAGTGTTAACAATGAAACGGACAGCAGCCTTATGCTTGGTGGGAGCTTTCTGCAGCCTGAATGCTCAGGCACAGAATATCCAGGTCAAGGGTAATCTTGTTGACGGTACAGGTGAGCCTCTGATAGGTGCCACTGTAAAAGTAAAGGGAAATCCCAGTGTCGGTGCTATCACCGACTTAGATGGTAATTTCAGTATCAGTGTTCCTTCAGAGAATTCTACCCTCGTATTTACATACGTAGGTATGAAGACCAAGGAAGTAAAGGTAGGTACGAAGAGAGAGATCAAACTTACCCTCGAAGACGACAATGCCATCGGCGAAGTTGTAGTCGTTGGTTATGGTCAGCAGAAGAAGGCATCTGTCGTAGGTTCCATCACCCAGACTACTGGTGAGGTCTTGGAGCGTGCAGCTGGTGTCAGCGACGTTGGTTCAGCCTTGACAGGTAACCTTCCAGGAGTTGTTACAATCCAAGGCAATGGTATGCCTGGTGAGGAGGAACCTCAGATCATCATCCGTGGTTCTAGTTCATGGAACAATTCCGACCCTCTCGTTCTCGTTGATGGTATTGAACGTCCTCTGAGCAGCGTGGATATCTCTTCTGTGGAGAGCATCTCTGTACTGAAGGATGCTTCTGCTACTGCAGTCTATGGTGTGAAGGGAGCCAATGGTGTCATCTTGGTTACCACCAAGCGTGGTCAGGAAGGCAAGGCTAAGATTGACGTTGGTTTCAATGCTACGTTGAAAGCTCCTTCTAAGTTGCCTAACAAGTACGATTCTTATGATGCGTTGATGCTTCGCAACCAAGTGGTAGAGCGTGAACTGGGCATTTATCCTGAAGGTGTTTCATATCTTCGTCCTCAGTCTTTTATAGACAACTATCGAAACCAGACTACGCAGGAGCAGCGTGAACGTTATGCCAATGTGGATTGGCAGGATGCACTTTTCAAAAAGTCTGCTATGTCTTATAATGCCAACGTGAACGTGAGTGGTGGTACAAAATTCGTTAAGTACTTCGCTTCTGCTGATTTCGTGCATGAGGGTGACCTCTTCCGTGAGTATGACAATGGTCGTAACTACAACTCTGGCTATGGATACAATCGTATCAATGTTCGTAGTAACTTGGACTTTGCCATCACTAGTAGCACTACTTTGAAGGTAAATGTGGCTGGTAGCAATGGCGTAAGAAAAGCTCCTTGGAGTAACATGAGCAATAGTGAGTGGCAGATTGGTCAGCAGTGGGCTGGTGCTTATAACATCGCCCCAGATGTGTTCTTGCCACAATATTCTGACGGCACATGGGGATTCTATCCATCTGCTTCCAATGTAAGTAACTCTGCACAGAATCTTGCTATCGGTGGTACAGCACAGGCTACAACCACTCGTATCAATACAGACTTTACCCTTGAGCAGAAATTGGATTTCATAACCAAAGGCTTGAATTTCCGTGGTACTATCTCTTGGGATAATGTTTTTGTTGAGACAGGACGAGGTATCAATGACTTGAATAATGAAGCCCAGACTAAGTATATTGATCCTGAAACAGGTCAGGTTACTTATGGTAAAGAACTTGAAGGAAATAATAAGTTTGATTGGCAGCAAGGTGTGAACTGGTCAACGGAAGGTGGTTCTGTAGATAATAACCAGACTGTTCGCAACCTCTACTATCAGTTGCAGCTCAACTGGGCTCGCAAGTTTGGACAGCATGATGTATCAGCCATGGGCTTGTTCTCACGTCAGGAGAATGCACGTGGTAGTGTGATGCCAACTTACCGTGAGGACTGGGCGTTCCGTGCTACCTATAGCTATGCAGGTCGTTATAACATCGAGTATAATGGTGCCTATAACGGATCAGAAAAGTTCAGCAAGGACAATCGTTTTGCCTTCTTTAATTCTGGTGCTATCGGATGGACCATTACTGAGGAAAACTTCATGAAGTCTCTTCGTGACAAGCACATCATCGATATGTTGAAGTTCCGTGCTTCCTATGGTGAAATTGGTGATGACAACATAGGTGACCCATTTGATTCTAGTCGTCGCTGGTTGTATATGAGTCAGTGGGCGTATGGCGGCAAGAGTACGATGGATCTCGACCATACAGAGAGCATCTATACATGGTATCGACAGAACACTCTTGGAAATGATAATGTGAAATGGGAAACAGTTAAGAAAACCAACTTCGGTATTGATTATGGTTTCTTGGGAGGCTTGATTACTGGTTCTTTGGATTTCTTCTGTGATCGTCGTAATGACATCTTGATTTTCGGCTCCAACCGTTCTGTTCCTTCTTATTTCGGAACGACAGCGCCTACTATTAATAAAGGTAAGGTTCGTACCAGTGGTTACGAGTGGGAATTGAAACTTAATAAGGTGTTTGCTAATGGCTTGCGACTCTGGGGTAATTTCAATATGACCCATGCCAAGAATAAGGTAATTTTGAAGGATGATGCCATCCTTACTCCAAATTATCAAAAGGAGGCAGGATTTGCCATGAATCAGTATCGCTCTTATATAGATAAGGGCTTTATCAATAATATTGATGATTTGATAGGTTCTCCGGCGCACGACTCCAATGACAATCACCGTTTGGTTGGTGACTATTACATTGTCGATTTCAATGGTGATGGTGTTGTTGATAGCAAGGACTCGGCTCCTGTAGGTTATAGCAGTAGTCCTCAGAACACCTATAATGCTACTGTTGGTTTCGAATGGAAGGGGTTCTCTGCTTTCGCTCAGTTCTATGGAGTAACTAATGTGACCCGTGACGTAGGATTGGGAAGCTTTGGTAATATGCTTGATAATGTTTATAATATTGGTACTTGGTGGAATAAGAATCAAAGCAATGCAGAATGTATCCTCCCTCGTTGGGGTGCCACTGCTTCAAGTTACACCGATGGTACACAGTATATGTATGATGGCTCTTACATTCGTTTGAAGAATGTCGAGATTGCTTATACCTGGACCAAGGGTTGGATTAAGGCATTAGGCGTAAACTACCTCAAGATTTACTTGAATGGTAATAACCTCTGGCTCTGGACTCGTATGCCTGATGACCGTGAGGCAAACCTCGGTGGTGGTGGCTGGTTGGGAGCATACCCTACGGTTCGCCGCTTCAACTTAGGTGTTAAATTCTCATTGTAATTATAAAAAAATATTCAGATGAAAAATAAGATAAAGACATTATTGTTGACGGGATGCGTCTCGCTGGCTCTCGGTACTTCGCTGAGTTCTTGTCAAGACTACTTGGACAAGGAGCCAGACTCAACAGTTTCTGCAGACGATGCCTTTGCCAATTTCCGTAATTTCCAAGGTTTCGTTGAGGAAATATACAACTGTATCCCTGATAAAGAGAAATGTAACTGGTGTCCTTCATGGAACTGGGGTGACGATGAAATCTTCAATCCTGAGGCTGATAGTAGAATGACCCATCAGGTTGATTTAGGAAACTTCCGTGCATGGGAAACTACTGGTAACTGGCTAAAGCGTGATGGCGCTTCTACTTCTACAGATAAGTTTGCACACGGTATTTGGAACCATGCATGGTATTGCATCAGAAAATGTAATCTCGGTTTACAGAATATCGACAAGTTTGTGACAGGAAGTGCTGAAGAGAAAAAACTGATAGAGGGTCAGCTCTATTTCTTCCGTGCATGGTGGCATGAGGAAATGATGGAGTATTTTGGTGGTATGCCTTATGTGGATACTTATCTCGATGCCAATGCCGAGCTGAATTTGCCACGCCTTTCTTATCAGGAATGCGCTGATAAAGCGGCAGCAGATTTCCGCAAGGCTGCCGATTTGTTGCCTATTAATTGGGATAAGACTTCTGCAGGTGCTGCCACACAAGGTAAGAATGATCTTCGCATCAATAAGATCATGGCTCTTGGTTATCTTGGTAAAACCTATCTTTGGGCTGCTAGTCCTTTGATGAAGAATGGTGCGCAGACAGGTGCCAGCAAGAATGGCAAGACTTATGATTATGATCAGGAATATGCTAAGAAGGCAGCTGAGGCTTTTGGTGAACTGCTCTCTCTTGTGGAAGCAGGTCAGACACAATATGCATTGGCAGAGTTTAAGTACTCAGATATCTATAACCATGAGAAATCTGCTGATGCCAATAGCTGTTTTACTGATATATTCTATACAAAGAAGCAGAACTGGAAAATGCCTGGAACGGTTGAAGCTATCTTCCGTGGTCCATCTGCTGATTTTAATGGCTCTAACTGGAACACCTCTAAGGTCTTTGGTCCTAAGGTACAGAAAGTAGTTGGTCATGATAATGTCATTCACCAACCTACGGCCAACCTTGTAGAGGCTTATGGAATGGCTAACGGTGAACCAATCTATTTGGTTGAGAATGGTCAGTATGTACTTAATCCAAAGTCTGGCTTCGACCCTGCCCATCCTTTCAAAAATCGTGATCCCCGTTTCTACCACGATATCGTCTTCGATGGTTTTAAGTATTTGAACGGAACACCTGGTCAGTATGCAGATTTACAGTATTGCCAATTATATACGGGTGGTAATATGCGCCCTGTAGCAAATGCAAGCCGTACGGGTTATTTCATTCAGAAGTTGGTGCCTCATACTTGTAATGAAGTGGATAAAGATTACGACTGGGGTGCAGCTTTCCACTGCTATTTGCCATATATGCGTCTTGCAGACATATACTTGATGTATGCAGAGGCTTGTGCTGCTTTCGGTGGTGCTTCTGGCAAGTCTTCAAACTTTGGTAAGACCGCAGAAGATGCAATCAATACCCTTCGCGACCGTTGTGGTGCTGGTCATGTTGCTGCAGAATTTGTTGCTGACAACCATAAGTTCATGGACGAGGTTCGTCGTGAGCGTGAGGTAGAACTTTCTTTCGAAGGATTCCGTTTCTGTGACTTACAGCGTTGGTTGCTTTTGACAGAGGCTCCTTATAACCAAAAATTCTCACAGGAGTTTGACCGTGTGGAAAGTGCAGACTTCTATAAGAAGCATGATCCAAAGGATGCTCAGGTTGCCAATTATCGTAGAGAATTGATATTGACTCGTAATTTCGATACCAAGCACTATTGGTTCCCATTGCCAATCAAGGAGACTCAGCTCTATCCAGAGTTTAATCAAAATCCAGGCTGGTAAGGTTTAAAATTATAAATTAGTAATACTAAATGAATAATGATAGTATGAATTCAAGATTCAAATCATATAATTATAAGCTTTTTGTAGCAAGTCTCGTGGCTTTGGCTCCTCTTGGTGCCAATGCCAAGACTGCACAGACAAGCGAATCCGACACAGCCAGTGCCGACAAGGAGATGGTTCAGGTGGCTTACCGAAAGGTAGCCAAGGATGACATCTTGGGCGGTGTGTCTGTAGTCGATGTAGAGAACTTGATGAAGAAGAACTACCATACTTATAGCCTCGACAATATGCAAGGTTATGTAGGTGGTTGGAATGGCAATTCTCTCTGGGGTATGGATGCCGACAACGCTGGTTATCTCGTCTTGGTAGATGGTGTGCCTCGTGAGGCTAACAACGTTCTACCAAGTGAGATTGCACAGATATCTTTCCTCAAGGGTGCGCAGGCTGTGGTGCTCTATGGTAGCAAGGCTGCCAAGGGTGCTGTAGTCATAACCACCAAGCGTGGTCATAATGACGGCTTGAAGGTCGAGGTGCAGGCTAATGCAGGTTTGAATGTAGCAAAGTCTTATCCTGAGTATCTTAGCAGTGCAGAGTATATGACTCTCTATAACGAGGCTCGTCGTAATGATGGTCTGTCTGAGCTTTATTCTACAGAGGACATCTATAATCATGGAGCAGGTTTGAACCCTTATCGTTATCCTAATCTCGATTTCTATTCTTCTGATTATCTCAGAAAGATGAACAGCCGTTATGAGGCTACTGCAGAAATCAGCGGTGGTGGTAAGCGAGCTCACTTCTATAGCAATATCAACTATTATCGCCAGGGCGATTATTTCAAGTTTGGTGAGGCTAAGAATAATAATACCCAGCGCTTCAGCGTTCGTGGTAATGTGGATATAGACATTACTGATGAAATTAAGGCTTGGGTCAACTCCAGTGCAACCTTCTATGATTCTCATTCTGCAAAGGGTAATTACTGGGAAGCTGCTTCTACTTGGCGTCCTAATTTCCCACAGAATGCAGCTCCTCTTATCTCCATAGATATGATAGCCCCTAATGCTAAGGCTGCTTGGGACTTGATGAGCGTTGCGAAGCTGGTAGATGGCAAATACTTCCTTGCTGGTACTCAGGCAAACTCCTCTAATGTTTTTGCTGATATCTATTCTGCAGGAAGTAGTAAATTTACTAGTCGTCAATTCCAGTTTGATACGGGTGTCAATATCAACTTGCACAAGGTGTTGAAGGGCTTGTCTTTCGAGACTCATTTCGCAGTCGACTATGCTACCTCTTATAATACTTCTTTCGATAATAGCTATGCTGTTTATATCCCAACATGGGCTAACGTCGATGGCAAGGATATGATTGTCGCATTGAAGAAGGAAGGTGAGGATAAAAAGTCTGGCAACCAGAACATCAGCGGAAGTACAGATAACCAGACCATGTTTTTCTCTGGTCAGTTCAACTACAACAATACTTTCAACAAGGTTCACAATCTGTCGGCAATGTTGATAGCTTCTGGCTTCCAGCAGTCGAAGTCTGGACAGTATCATAAGAACTCTAGTGCCAATCTTGCATTCGATGCTTCTTACAATTATGCCCAGAAGTATTACGCAGATTTTGGATTAGCTGCTATCCACTCTGCCCAGTTGGCTCCAGGTCATCGTGAGGCTCTCTCACCATCACTTTCTTTGGGTTGGAGACTCAAGAATGAGTCTTTCTTGAAGAATTCCAAGGTGGTAGATGACATGATGATTAGTGTGTCAGGTAGTATTATCAATGAGGATATTGATATAGCAAGTGGTGACAATCGCTACTATCTCTATCAGAGTATTTGGACTTCTGCTTACGGCTATGGATGGTATGATGGATCTAGCGATAAATACACCTATTCATTAAGAGGTGAGAACAAAGGCCTTGATTTTATCAAGCGCAAAGAGTTGTCTCTGAATTTCAAGACATCCTTGTGGCAGAAATTGGTGACATTGGATGCAAGTTTCTTCATCAATTCGATGGAGGGTTATCTCATCTCTTCGCCAACATTCTATCCATCTCATTTGAATACTGGTTATCCAGCGGCTTCGTTTATGCCTGTACTTAATTACAACAATAATCGTAGAGTTGGATTTGATTTCGCAGCCAACTTCAATAAGAAGGTAGGTGATGTGGATCTCTCACTTGGTGTGACAGGTACTTACTATACAACCAAGGCTACCAAACGAGATGAGAACAACGTAGAGCAGTATCAGAACAGACAAGGAAAGGCACTTGATGGCATTTGGGGCTACAAGAGCGCAGGTCTCTTCCAAAGCGAGGAGGAAATCAAAAATTCTCCAGACCAAAGCTATTTTGGTGGAACAGTTAAACCTGGTGACATCAAGTATGTGGATGTAAATGGTGATAATAAAATAGACCAATACGACCAAGTCTTCTTGGGTAAGGGTGGTTGGTACGGAGCACCATTCACGCTTGGTGTCAATCTTACAGCTAAGTGGAAGAACTTTACCTTCTTCGCTCTTGGTACCGGTAACTTCGGTGCTTGGGGAGTCAAGAATAATTCTTATTGGTGGGTAAAGGGCGATAGCAAATATTCTGCTGTAGTTCGTAACCGATGGACAGAGGAAACCAAAGAGACTGCAACCTATCCTCGTTTGACAACTCTTGATGGTAACAACAACTTCCAGACATCAGACTTCTGGATGTACAAGACAGATGCATTCCGCTTGGCTAAGGTCCAGATAACTTACGACTTGCCTAGTACTTTGTTCCAAAAGACATGGCTTAAGGGGTTGTCGGCATACGTAAGCGGAGCTAACTTGCTTACCATTTCAGGAGAGCGCGAAGTCTTAGAGATGAACGTTGGGTCTGCGCCTCAGACACGCTATTATAATATAGGTGTGAAGGCAACATTCTAATCATTTTAAAATGTAGAAAGAAATGAAAGTAAAAAATATATTTATATTAGCAGCAATGTCGCTTACTTTGGCTTCTTGCTCAGATCTCTTCGAGCCTGCAGAGGAAAACAACCGTGGCTTGGATGAGATTTACAATGAGCCAACATACGCTCAGGGACTATTGGGATATGGTTATGCGATGCTTCCTTACAATACCAAGAGTGTTACTGATGTTGCTACAGATGACGCTGTAAGCAATAACTTGGCAGATAACTGGCTCAAGATGGCTACAGGTTCTTGGACTGCTAATAACGATCCTATGTCTAAATGGACAAATGGTCGTGCTAGTATCCAATATCTCAATATCTTCCTTCAGGAGGTAGATAAGGTAAACTGGGCAAAGGACGAGAATGCCCGTAAGATGTATTGTGATAGCCGTAAAGGTGAAGCTTATGCTTTGAGAGCTCTCAACTTGTATTATCTTTTGATGAATCATGGTGGATGGACAGCCGACGGCAAATTGCTTGGCGTTCCTAATTTGACAGAACCAGAGACTTCTACTGATGATTTCAACAAGCCACGTAATACATTCCAAGAGTGCTTGGATCAAATCTATAGCGATTTGGACGAGGCTGCCAAGCTTCTCCCTCTTGATTACAATGATTTGACTAATGATAACGATGTTCCTGCCAAGTATAAGGAAATCGGAGTAAAGACCGCAGGAGACTACAACCGTGTGTTTGGTTCCATTATGCGTGGTCGTATCAGCGGTCGTATCGCTGAGGCTATTCGCTCACAGGTATCTTTGCTTGCAGCTAGTCCTGCTTTCTCTGAAGGTACAAACGTGGATTATGCTAAGGCTGCTGACGATGCAGCTACCGTTCTTGATCGTATCAAAGGTGTGAATGGTTTGTCTGCTACAGGTAATAATTGGTTTATGCAAACCAGGGAAATCGATGCGCTTGGCTCAGGTGCTTGTCCTGCTGAAATTCTTTGGCGTGGCAGTCGTACCAATGGTGCTGATGACTGGGATCTTGGTCTGAACCAAGAGTCAGATAATTTCCCTCCGTCTCTTTATGGTAAGGGTAGAATCAACCCAACTCAGAATCTGGTCGATGCATTCCCTGCTGTAAATGGTTATCCTATCAACGATGCCCGTTCTGAGTATGATAAGTTGAATCCTTACAGCAATCGAGATCCTCGTCTTGACCTTTATATCATTCATGATGGTAGTACTTATAAGGGAAAGACCATTCATACAGACATTACGACGGCTAATAACAATGATGGTTTGAATAAGATTTCCAATTCTACTCGTACAGGCTATTACATGAAAAAGCTGTTGCGTGAGGATTGTAATCCTGACCCTAATGCAAAGAATGCTCAGTATCATTATCCTGTGTATATTCGCTATACTGAGATATTCCTCGATTACGCTGAGGCTGCCAACGAGGCTTGGGGACCAAAGGGTAAGGGATCTCACAACTACTCAGCTTACGATGTAATCAAGGCAATCCGTGAGCGTGCCGGAGTTGGCGAGTTTGGCGAGGATCCATACTTGGATGAGTGCGCTGGTAGCAAAGAGAAAATGCGTGAGTTGATTCGCAACGAGCGTCGTTTGGAACTTTGTTTTGAAAATAAGCGCTTTAGTGACCTTCGCCGTTGGAAAGCTCCTCTAAATGAGGCTGTGCGTGGTGTTGAAATCACTTCAGAGGCTGGTGTCCCATCATACAAAGACATGAAGGTTGAGGATCGCAGCTATAAAGATTACATGTATTACGGTCCTATACCACAGAGCGAAATGTTGAAGTGGAGCAACTTGCAGCAGAATAAGGGCTGGGAAGTAAAATAATAACGACTAATATTTAAAATGATGAAAACAATGAAGATAAGCAAATATTTGTCCATGGCTGCATTGGGAATCTTGGCTTTAGGCTTTAACTCTTGTGAGAATGGCGACCAGGAATTTCCTGATTATGAGGGCGGTACTACTGTATATTATCCTTATCAGTATATCGAACGTTCTGTAGTTTTAGGCAATGATGAGAATCGCGATAATACGGATGATAACAATCATGTATTGTATATCGTATCTACAATGGGTGGAGCATATAATGGAAAAAATATCACATTGAATGTAGATGTTGATAATTCATTGTGTGACAATCTGTATTTTGAGGATGGAGTCACTCCTGTAAAGCCAATGCCTAGCAATTATTATACAATTCCTACCAAGACGGTTGCGTATAATGGAAAATTGCAGGGACGTCTTCAGGTTAAGTTGGAGGATGCTTTCTTTGCTGACCCAGATTGTGCAAAGAATACATATGTAATCCCAGTTCGCATCAAGGAAATGGTGGGAGCCGATTCTATTCTTTTGGGTTCTCCTCTCGTTCCAGGTACAACTCCTGTTCGTACTGATGCTTCAGCTTGGTCTATTGTTCCTAAGGATTATATCCTTTATTGCGTTAGGTTTATGAATCCATGGGATGGCTTTTATTTCCGTAGAGGAACTGACAAGATTACAGAGAATGGAAAAACTCATGAGGTAAAGCGTGAAGGTGCAACTCTTGAAAAGGATGAAGTGAGTCACATTACAACCAAGAGTTTGAAGGAATGTAATTTCGAAGTCTCTGTAAATAAAGCTGACGGCTCTAAGGTCACTTGCAACTTGAAACTTACGTTCGATGATAATGGTAATTGTACCGTTACTTCTGATACAGAGGGCATGACTGCTTCTGGTTCAGGAAAGTTTGTTGAAAAGGGAGCTAAGTTGGCTTGGGGTAACAAGGATCGTGACATCCTGACTCTCAATTACAAGGTTGATTTCGGTTCTGGTATTGCATTGGAAACATCCGATCAGTTCGTTGCCGAGACTCGTGGTAACACCAATGGTGTTGTTCAATTCAGTCCTCAGTATATCAAGAAGTAATATTCTTGATAGATAAGTGTCATTCTAATAATTTGATTATTATGAAATTGAAAAATATTAATTTAGGTTTAGGCTTGATGGCTCTCTTGGCTTTGTCTTCTTGTGCTGATGACAAGTTCTCGGAGTACAGAACTGATATGACCAAGAATTTGAAGGATTATCAGTATCTGAACAACTACGAGCCTTTGAAGAAATACGTGGAAGATATGAAAGCTGCCGGCAAGTGCAATCCCGACTTTAAGTTGGGCATTGCGCTCGAAGCAGCCGAATTCAACAAGCAGGCACTTGTATATTGCCTTGCTGGTAGCAATTTCAATGAAATGACTGCTGGTAATGCCATGAAAATGGCTTCTTGTGTGAAAGATGATGGCAGCATGGATTTTTCGTTAGTCAAGGAGTTCGTCAAGAATGCGGACGATGCAGATATGACGATTTATGGTCATACGCTGGCTTGGCATGCTCAGGCAGCCAATAAGTATCTCAATAATCTTATCAAGGATAAGGAGCTGCCACCTGATCCAAATGGTGGAAACAAGTACTTGGAGATTGCTTGTGGCGAAGCTGGTGCCAATCAATGGGATAAACAGATTAATTATAAGTTGCCTAAGGCATTGGTTAAGGGACAAAGTTACGTGATGTCCGTTAAGGTAAAGGCATCGGATGGCGGAACTTTTGCTGCTTGGCCTATTTGGGAAGCAAGTGATAATAAAAACCAATGGGGTGGTAGTAATGATGTTCAGTATATGGCTACTCATGACATCTCTGAGGATTATTCTACTTTGACTTGGGAGTTTACAGCCAATTTCCCTATTGATAAGCTTCAGTTTGTGTTCGGTAAGGTAGGAGGTACCATCTCTTGTGATGACTTTAAGTTGACGAAAGCTGGTTCAGATGAGAATCTTATTGAAAATGGAGACTTTGCGGAAGAGTCGGCTAGTGGTTGGGGACAGATTGGCTGTACCATCAAGGTGGCTTCTGCAGCCGCAGCTGTCGAGGTAGAACAAGAAGTTAATAAGCAAACCTATACAGATGGACCTTTCCCATTCTATGCTATGGGATGCGAACCTCCTGTAGAAAATGGTGCAATTCATTTTGTTCCAACAGGAGCTTGGTCTCAGTTCTTTGTTATGCCAGGTAGCAACAATACGCTTTCTGAGGGTAATTATGTGGTTTATTTGGATGTGACTTCTTCCAAGGCAGCTGGTGGAATGCAGTTGACTATGCAAAATGGTTGGGGAGGTGATGCTGATGCAAAAACAGTCAGTGTCTCTACCACAGAAGGACGCCATACTTATAAGTACGAGATGTCTGGTTGTGCTGGTGGCAATTACGATATCATTCTGAAACCTCAGACTGCTGATGCGACATTGGATATACATTCTGTTACGGTTTGTCAGGTCAAGAAGCTAAACTCCATTCCTCTCACCGATGAAGAGAAGAAAGATGTTCTTACCACTGCCATGGGAACTTGGATTGATGGTATGATGGAGGCTACTGATGGTTATGTCACATCTTGGGATGTTGTGAACGAGGCCCTTTCTGGTGCCGATAAAGATGGTGATGGCAAGTACGACTTGCAGTCTGCTAAACGAGGCAACGTTTCAGCTGACGATGCAAAGAACAATTTCTACTGGCAGGATTATCTCGGCGACATCGACTATGTTCGCACAGCCGTGGCTGATGCTCGCAAGAGTTTTGCCGACCATAATGGTGACCCTGAGAAATTGAAACTCTTCATCAATGATTATAACCTGGAGAGTGATTGGGACGACAATGGCAAGTTGAAGAGTTTGATTCAGTGGATCAAGGATTGGGAGGCTGATGGCGTGACCAAGATTGATGGTATCGCATCTCAGATGCATATCTCTTGCTATGCTGATCCTAAAACTCAGGAAAGTAAGAAAAATCATATCGTCAAGATGTTGGAGTTGATGAAGGAAAGTGGCAAGCTTTGCAAGATTTCTGAACTTGATATGGGTTATGTCGATGCCGCTGGCAATTCTGTAACTTATGATCAGATGACCGAGGAACAACACAAGGAAATGCGTGACCTCTACACCTTCGTTCTCCAGAAGTACTTCGAGATTATTCCTGCTGCTCAGCAGTATGGCATCACTCAGTGGTGTGCTACAGATTCTCCTAAGGATTCAGGTTGGCGCAAGGGTGAGCCTACTGGTCTCTGGGATCTTAACTATCTTCGCAAGCATACCTATGCAGGTTTCGCTGTAGGTCTTGGTGCTCCAGAATATTGGAAGGAAGCCAAGTAATTACTCTAAAAGACATTAGTTTTAGGTTTTATCATACAAAGATTAACCGAAAAAAGATGTTAGTCGTTAAGGTTGGCTGTGTTGTGATGACACGGTCAACCTTTTTGCTAACAAATAGTTACATTATACAATGTTTTTTTAAAAAAATATCGTATCTTTGCAGACATGAAAATATTAAAGAACTCTAAAATGATGATATGGTTAGGCATTTATATCATATTTGTGTTTGTCTGCCATTCGATAGCGACTTACCATTTCTATTATATGGAACAATGGAATACTTTCTATTGGGATGGTGATGCTATCTGCCAAACATTATCACAGTCAGGTGGGGTAACCCTATTGCTGGCTGATTTTCTCATGCAGTTTTTTTGCTATGGGGCGGGACCTTTTGTTTTTGGATTCTTAATGACTTTGGTGGCTTATGCTCAAAGTCTTTGGGTGAAAGAGGGCGCTCGTTGTCTAGGTTGCATCACTGCTGTGGCAATGCTGATGACGCTTACTTCTAGTATGGCAAATTTACTTGCGGGCAGTGTCTGCTTCACGATGGTAATGTTCTTGATGGCTGTAGTGCTCCGCTGTCGCAAGTGGTTGAGGATAGTTGCTATCATCATGATAGCTTTATTGGCTAGAAAAAATTGCCTGGTTCGGGATGGGACAGAGTTGAATTTTATGGTTTTTCTGCCTTGGATTACTGCGGGTGGTGTATTTTTGCTTCAAATATTCTCGCGAAACGTTCTGAGGCCTGTTGGTAAGTATAACTTACTCGCCCAGTTGGTTATGGTTGTAGGTATGTCTGTGATACTCATTGCTTCTTGTTATGACGCTAAGGAAGAGTATATGAAGAAGATTGCTTATTATGTCCGCTATCATCAGTGGGATGAGATTATTAATCGGAGCAATAGTCGTGGTAGTAAAGGTAATACTGTATTCCAGCTTTGTCGTAATATGGCGTTGGCTGAGAAGGGTGAACTAGGTGAAAAATTCTTAATGTATGAACAGGGGGGAATGGAAAGCTTCTTTTCTCGGAATGTTGAAACTTTGCAACAAGCAATGTTTTTGATGGATGTTTACTATACAATGGGCTATGTAAATTTGTCACAGGTAAGTGCTTTTGAAGCTCAAGAGAGTGTTGATAATAAAAGCCCTTATCTTTGGCAACGATTGGTAGATACTAATATAGAAAATGGAGCTTATGTAGTTGCTGAGAAGTATATCAAAAAATTAGAGACTACGCTAGCTTATCGTGATTGGGCTCATGAACGTCGTAGATTTTTGTATAATGACATTGCTGTACTTCAGAATCCAGTACTCGGCAAGAAACGTAAGTGTATATTCAAGGATGATATCTTTATTGGTAGCTGTGGCATAGGTTCGGACTTGGAGCGGATTGTGGCGGCTTGCCCTGAACATCGTGCTTCGTTAGACTATCTAGGTGTAATGTACGTTTTGGCAAATCAGAGAGGAAAGTTTATTCAGTTGATAAATAAGTATAAAGGTACAAAGGTTATGCCGCAAATACCTGCTTCGTTTGAAAAGGTGATGAAAACTTTTGAACTGCAAACTACAGAACCTTTTTTGTAAATTAATATATATGATATGAAGAAATTTAATACATTATATGTAATAGGTAGATATGTATGTATTGCTGTATTTATCTTATTCCTCTTCTCTTGCTCTCATAAGGTTGATATTGCAAAACGTCTATCGTCAACTCCTATTATCTTCCCAGATTATAAAAATGTGACAATCCCTTGCGATATAGCTCCGATTCATTTTCGTGTAGAGAAAGAGATAGGTGATGTCGTTTCAGCTAAGTTTTCCTCAGATGTAGGAAAAAATATAGTGGTAGATGCAGACGGAAAGGATATCTCTATTAGTTCCAAGGACTGGAAAAACTTAGTGAAAGATGCCAAGAGTCTTTCAGTAGAGATTGTTGTTAATAGAAGCGGAGTTGACTGTGCATACAAGTCTTTTCATATCCTTGTTTCCAGGGATGCTATAGACCCATATATAGCTTATCGACTGATTGAGCCTGGTTATGAGAATTGGTATAAAATGGGTATTTATCAGAGAGACTTGACTTGTTATGAACAAACTCCTATTTTAGAGAACTCCAAGACTGGGAATAATTGTATGAACTGTCACAACTTTTGCAATCGGGATGCCAAACAGATGATGCTACATCTGCGTGCGGGTAAGTTGGGAGGAACATACGTGATGCAAGGAGATGGCATGGCTAAGAAGTTGAGCCTCGATGTGGATAGTATCAAGTCGTTGGTTTATCCAGCTTGGCATCCTTCAGGCAAGTTGATCGCTTTCTCAACCAATGATACCCATCAGGGTTTTCACTCATCAGACAGAAATCGCATTGAGGTCTATGACCAGAAGTCGGATGTCGTGGTTTATGACTTGGCATCTAGCCATATCTTTACTTCTCCTTTATTGAGCTCGCAACGAAGTTTTGAAACTTATCCTTGTTTCTCACCAGATGGCAAGCGTCTCTATTTCTGTACCGCAGATAGTGTGGAGATGCCTCGTCGTTATAAGGACGTGAAATATAGCGTTTGTTCCATAGCCTTTGATGCTGCCCATCATGCTTTTGGCACCGAGGTTGATACGCTTTTTTCAGCTCATACGACAGGTAAAAGTGCCGTAATGCCTCGCATTTCGCCAGATGGCAAATGGTTGGTGGTTACGGTAGCCGATTATGGTTGTTTCCCTATTTGGCATCATGAGGCAGATCTTTGTATCATCAATCTCCAAACCAAGGAATGTCAACCTTTGTCGGCTGCCAATAGCCGAGATACCGAGAGTTATCACTCATGGAGCAGCAATGGTAGATGGCTCGTCTTTGGCTCGCGCCGAGTAAATGGGCTTTATACGATGCCTTATATTTGTCATATCGACAAGAACGGCAAGGCTTCCAAGCCATTCCTTCTGCCACAGAAATCTCCTGATTTCTACGACAAGTGCTTGAAATCATTCAATATTCCCGAGTTCGTGAAGGATAAAGTGGAATTGAAAGACATAGAGAAAAAATAATTTTTTCTCGATTTTATTACCACCGTTACCACCACCTAAAATATAGGGAACTACAAAGGGTGATCCTACTGGTCTCTGGGACCTCAACTATTCCTTAAAATGGCACGAAAACGCACTTTTTCTCACTTTTTTTTCGAGAAAAAGTGCGTTTTCGTGCCAAAATCTTTCATTTGGCTTCCCAGAGAAGGACGTGATGTATTAGGCTCATCTGTATATTTTTCCTCTGTTTTGATCAAACATTTGGGGAATCTGGAATATTTTGGGTAAAAACATTTGGGGAATCTGGAA
>ERZ1023839.225-NODE-225-length-17639-cov-21.945064_pt1 | contig 17639 bp, 15 predicted proteins | sample MGYA00380383_ERZ1023839 | MGnify/ENA primary metagenome ERZ1023839 (study PRJEB33179, sample SAMN07449065) | human gut metagenome | biome: Human-gut; feature: Human associated habitat; material: Faeces | host: Homo sapiens | place: India:Kasaragod | collected... | reverse complement strand
TTCTCTATCAGATTAGGCGTAATCTTCATGATTTCGTTCTGATGAGAAGCACGGAAATTCACGTCGTAATAGAGGATGGCTCCACGACTCTTGGCGTATTCCAGGAAGCCAGCCACCTGAGGACGAACCACAGGATTCAGGGCGAAGAACGAACCGAAGAGTACGATGTCGCCAGCATTGATTTCGGGAGTAGCAAACTCCAGCTGGTCGTGCGGATGATCCTTGTAGAAGATGTAGTCAGCATTGTTGTTCTCATCGAGGAAAGCTAAAGAGAGGGGCGATTTCGAATCAGGGAAGATGCCCACATTGTCGGCATTCACCCCATTCTCCCTCAAAAACTCGATGACATACTCGCCGATACGGTCGTTGCCTGCCTCGCTGATAAACGAAGTATTCACGCCCGCACGCCCCAAAGAAATGACGGCATTAAACGACGAGCCGCCCGGCACTGCTTCTATCGGCTTGCCGTTCTTGAAGATAATGTCCAGAACGGTCTCTCCTATTCCTATAACCTTGCGCATTGTATATTTCTGTATTCTTGTTAAAAACTATATTCTTGTCCAACCGGAAACGATTCTTGCCTGACTGGGAAACAGTTTCCTATCTGAAGAAGAATTGGAATCATTCCCCGTCCGGATTTCCCCGGCAGAATTAATTGCAGGCAAAGATAAATGTTTTTGGCGATAATGCAAAATAAATAGCTGATATTTTTGGATAAATTACATTTTAGATGTAACTTTGCACATTAGAAATTTACACAATGAATTTTGCACATTGATTTTTGTACATTGATTTTGCATAGAAATGAAATACAATACATATACACTCGACAACGGACTCCGCATCATCCATCTGCCTTCCGACAGCAAGGTAGTATATTGCGGTTATCAGATAAACGCCGGCACCCGCGATGAGGAACCTGGCGAAGAAGGACTCGCCCATTTCTGCGAGCACGTCACCTTCAAGGGCACTGAGCGGCGCAAGGCGTGGCACATTCTCAACTGCCTGGAGAGCGTGGGCGGCGACCTCAATGCCTACACCAACAAGGAGGGCACCGTATATTATTCTGCCATCCTGAAGGAGCACATCGCCAGGGCAGTAGATCTGCTTTCCGACATCGTGTTCCACTCCGTCTATCCGCAAGCAGAAATCGACAAGGAGGTGGAGGTGATCTGCGATGAGATTGAGAGTTACAACGATTCGCCTGCCGAACTGATCTATGATGAGTTTGAGAATATCCTCTTCAAGGATTCGTCCTTAGGACATAATATTCTGGGCACTGCCGAGCAGGTTCGCTCCTTCACTACTGAGGATGCGCTGCGATTCACCCGCAAGCTCTATCGCCCCGACAATGCGATATTCTTCGCCTACGGGGATATTGATTTCAAGAAGCTGGTGAAGCTTGTCAGGAGGGCACTCGCAGATGATGATTCGGGCAAGCTTGCTGCAGAAAAGCTCCCACAGATTTCACAGATGACACAGATTTCAGGGGATGAGAATTCTATTACTACAGAAAAATCTGTGTCATCTGTGAAATCTGTGGTACCTAAAAATTATCCATCTGTGGGGGAAGAGATTGCCGGGCAGACGATTGTGATGCAGAAGAATACCCATCAGGCGCATGTGATGATAGGAACAAGAGCCTACGATGTGAACGACGACCGACGAATGCCGCTCTATCTGCTCAACAATATCCTCGGCGGACCGGGCATGAACGCTAAACTCAATCTCGCACTGAGAGAGCACAATGGACTGGTCTATACCGTGGAAAGCACGATGGTGGCCTACGGAGATACGGGCACCTGGAGCATCTACTTCGGTTGCGATGAACACGACATCAAGCGCTGCCTGCGACTGGTGCGCAAAGAACTGGACCGGATGATGGAGAAACCGCTCTCCGACTCCCAACTGAAAGCTGCCAAAAAGCAGATTAAGGGTCAGATTGGCGTTGCCTGCGACAACCGTGAGAACTTCGCCCTCGATTTCGGTAAGAGTTTCCTCCACTATGGTTGGGAGAAAAACGTTGATTGCCTCTACGAACAGGTGGAAGCCATCACCAGCCAACAGATTCAAGACGTGGCAAGGGAACTTTTCGACAAAGACAGACTCATCACCCTGATTTTCAAATAATGTGTGTGTCATAAATCACATTCTGTGATATCTGTAGGACTATGTTTTTAGGTTTCCTGCCCTTTCTTGTCAGCCATAAACAGAGCTTATTACAGATTTTCAAACGGGAAACAGATGTGCTACGACAAAATTATAAAAAGCGCATCTGTTTTCCTGCGACAAAAATGATAAGGGAAATGAGTGGCTGTGACAAAATGATAAAGTGTAAAAAGCCATTTGAGACAAAATTATAAAGGAAACTGCTGCACTATAAATGAACTGCTACGACATAGTTATAAAGCTGCTACGACAAAATGATAAGGGAAAAAAGAACTGTTAACTGTTGACTGTTGACAAATAAAGGCAACTGCGAAGGGAAACCTACAAAACCCCTGCAATTGCCTTTTATATTACCTATTGAATTAATAACTGCCTTTTTAAACTTTCAAAAACTGATTTTCATCCGGTTCGGCCAACAAACAGAACTATATGATGCATACAGACCATTCCTGAAGCTTTATAGACCTTTTCTGATGCATTACAAGCCTTTCTGATGCATTACAAGCCTTTCTGAAGTTTATCTTTTCAGAAACCCAACCGCAATAAAACAAAAAAAGGAGCATCCCGCCCCCAATTGCGGAAGCCCATTTGGCTTCCTCTTCGTTCAAAAACTACTTTCAAACGCGGAGACTTTCATCTCCAATTCTAACTTAAACGCAGGGATTCTCATCCCAAACTCTAATGAACGCTGGGATTCTCACCCCAATCTAACCATTTTTTCGAAGCCCATGACTACGGCTCCGTTCGCATGATTCCCTCTTAGGGAACCTTCTTGGCTAAGCCTAAGCGAGGTCGTTCTTGATTGCACCAACCTCAGCTGCAACAGCTACCAATACTGCGAAAACCATACCTAAAACTAACATAATTTTTACCTTTCTTTTTTTAAGAGATTGCTTCCCGAAGAAAGACAACCTCAAGTTATCCTAATAATCTTTACCTATCTCTATATTGAAGACTCCGAAGAGCCTGTCAACTTTCATTTGTTATCCTATCTGCAATCTTTTGCCTTTATCTTAACTTTTCCAGCAATCTTTTCATGCTCTTCTTAGCAATCTCTTCATGCCTTCCAAGCTCGTTCTATGCTTATCCTAACAATCTTTTATCCTTATTTCTTATTTCTGGTGCAAAGGTATAACTTTTTGTGTGCGCGCACAAATAATTTAAGAGAAAAGTTTCCATACACCCCGATTTTTTGATTTAAGTCAAAAAAACGGGGTAAATAGTACCTGCATGGAAGCCAGCCAGTCTTGCCATGGGCCTGATAAACCACCAGAATATCCTGCAGAGTGATAATTCAAGTTTCGCAAGTTCAGTCTATTTATATTATAATAAGGTGATATCGTATCTATTTTATACCCAATAAATGCCCCTTTTCGTACTAAAAACAATCATTTGATAACCATTTTTTAGCGATATTGGGGCTTTTTCCAGCATTTTTGCCACAGCAAATGCAAAAGGATAAAAACATAAAAAGGACGAATATCTGCGCCTGAAACACGCTGATATTCGCCCTTCGATATACACACAAATACTGGAGAATCATTATGACGGTTCAAAATCGCCACTCTCTAACGCATTATGTATCAAACAGTTATATAAGTATCTTACCATTTAAATTTCTATATCAAGTCTTAGATTGTATAGGGATTTCCCCACTAAGCATTTGTAAGAAACAAAAGTATGAAAAAATAGGGAAAACCACCAAATTTAATTACTTTATTTAACGGAAAAGTTATTTTTGAGGCTATTTTTGCGATTTAAGACCCTCGAAAATGGCGAAAAAATGAAGCAGAAATGCCAAAACAAGTACCCCAAAATGCAGTTTTAGTAAAGAAACACAACAAAATGATAGGCAAGAAATGGATATTGAACATGGATTTTCTTAGAATTTGAGAGACAGGAGCATATAAGAATAAGATTTTTTAGGAGAGAAAAAGAGGGTTCCAATAATCACATAACACACTGATAGTCAAGTACTTCTAACTATATCCTATACGCTAAACACTTGCTATGAAGAAAACAAAATCCGGTCAAAATCGGTCATGGTCATTTTCGGTCAAAATGAAAATGAAATCGGTCAAAATGGGCTATATTATAATATAAATATATTTATATTATAATATAGAATGACCGAGCGCCCCCGAAAATGATTTTGACCGAAAATGACCATGACCGGAAATGACCGCTTTTCTATCCAAGACATCCTCCAATTTTTACTCAAGAAAAAAAAGTTTGTTCAAGTGACGGGCGCACTCTTGCATTTTGACCCATTTTTTTGTACCTTTGCACCAGCAATCGAAAGAAAGCTTCTCTTGTACCAGATGTCGGTCTTAATAGACGAACAAACCTTGGTCTTAATAGACGACAGGCGCCGGTCGTCAATGACGACCAAAATAAGGGCAAGAAATGAGGCTTCTGGGTAATTGAAATATCAACCATCAAAACACACAAAAGTATGATTAACTACAGCATTACCATGCGTTCAGTGAACAGTAACCTCCTTGCTATCAATCAGGCTAAATCACGTATCAACCAGGCAAGAAAAGAGGGTAAGAACCCAGACGAGGCCGACCTCAACTTGGTGAAGACCGAAAAGAAAAATGCCTTCGCCGTATCATTTTTGTCTTACAAATAGAATATCGCCTCGTTGCCTTCATTGAAAAGCAGGTCGAGAATGCTCATGTTGGGCAGGAAACCATGCTTCTGCTCATACACCTGATAATAGCGCTGAGGAATGAAATCTGCATCAGGAAGAGGTTTTTTCGGACGAATCGCATCACGGAAATCCCTTATTTGAGCGTTGAATGTTGAGTGTTGAGTGTTGAATTGGGCTTGCGCCTCTGGGCTATTGAATTCTTCACTCTTCACACTTCCTTCTTCACTTAAAAAGCTCTTCATTCTTCGTTCTTCACTTAAAACGTATCGGTCTGTAACCGAGACTTTCGGACGGATGTCGAGCAACTCTATCATCTTCTCCATGATTTCCATATTGAAATCAAAGAGGAATTCGTATTTCTTCTCGTAGAAAGGGCGGATGTCGTCCTGATAATACTCGAAGAAAGGACTCTCACCATAAGCCGAGAGAAGCGCATTCCAGTGCACGTGGCGCCAGTTGGCATGGTCGGAAATGCGAATATCCTTCATCGCCAGCGAAGTGTCGTGATTGGTAGGAATGGTGAGGGAAAGAGGACCATTGGTGGTAGGAATAATCATACGGTTGCGGTAAGTCTGCTTGATAAAGCTCTCATGGCGCTCTATCAGGCACTCCTCATAGCGGTTCAGCTTCTGATACCACTGCACAGGACCGAAATACGTGGAAGATAATATTGCTTTCAAAATCTTTTTATTTTTATTTTCTGGGTTCTTGAAATTTCTGTCTCTTATCTATAAAATGAAATTGAACAACTTGATTGGGATAAACCAACTGATGAAAACTGGTTCAAAATAAAAATAAACTGTCAACAGTCAACAGTTAACAGTTTATTTTTCTATACTCATTCTAAGAGGATCCGATTTTTGTTTCTCTAAAAGACTCTAATCGCCCTCTAAAAGAGTTTATAAGCTTTTCCGATAATCTGATGCTTATGAACAATGGTTTTCCCCTTCGCCGTGCGCACGAGATAGAAGCGGCAATCCTTACAACCGCAGCGCTTGCAGCAGATGGTAGGAATGACGTATCGCTCCCTGCCCATGCGAATCGTATCGCCAGGCATCTGCTCGATGACTCCGATGAAATTGGCTTCCATCCAGCCCCGCACATAAGAGCCTTCCTTCTCCCTGCCCGTATATTTCGACTTCGGAGTAATGAGGCACTCCACAGAATCGGTGAAAACTATCGTCTCGCCACGGCTGAAAATATCGCAGTCAATCCTGTTCACTATCACTCTGTTGCCCTCCTTCAGCTGGGGAGGAAGCCCACCTTCGGGCACAGAATAGACAGTGAATACATAGGTGCGGATGCCCCATGCTAAGAGCAATGCCAGCACCAATGAGAGGAGGAACTTGAATGCTATTTTCAAACCGTCTGAGTCTTACTTTTGTTATCGACCTTACTTGATGTTATCGACAAACTTGAAGAGTCGGTTCCAGCGAATACCCGAGAAGCCCGGATGGTCTGGACTGTGGCTCCACCAGATGAAGATAGGTTTGCCCACTACATGATCCTCAGGCACAAAGCCCCAATAGCGGGAATCGGCTGAATTGTGGCGGTTATCGCCCATCATCCAGTAATAGTCGAGCTTGAAGGTGTAACTCTTCGCCTGCTTGCCGTTGATGAAGATGCGACCCTGGCGGTCCACCTTCAGGTCGTTGCCCTCATACACCTTGATGCAACGCTCATATACAGGCAGATTCTTCAGTGTGAGGGCTATAGACTGGCCCTTCTTAGGAATCCATACCGGACCGTAATTATCGCGCGTCCAACCCGTATAGGCATTCAGCGGATAGAGGTCGCCATAAGTAGCATCGGTATTGATGGAGATGCTCTCCACCAGATTTTTGTTGGCCTTCAGAGCGAGATAAGCCTTGCGGGTAAGCGGAATGGCACCCGACTGGTTGTAGGTCAGCAAGTCCTCATTGGTAATGCCCAACTCGTCTGCCAAATCCATCGGGAACTCGCCCTTGAGCTTCATCTTGTAGGTATATTGCACATTGTCAGGCTCCTTGTTGGCCTTGCCGTCCAGATATACGATGCGATTCTTGATCTGCAGGGTCTGTCCTGGCAAACCAACACAGCGCTTCACGTAGTTCTCGCGGCGGTCGGTAGGTCGGCTGATGATGTCGCCATACTCGCCCGGATTGCTCACGATGTAGCTTCTGCCCACCTGGTAAACCTGCTCGAAATACTGGCGCTGCTGCAGCGGATTCATCTGTCTCACGTCCTTAGCCAGGCCGTTCTGCTCCAGAATCTGTTCTCCGAAAGGATAGACGAGATCGTGATAGTAGTCGCATGCCTGATAGCGCTCTTCATTCACCAAGGTATCGCCCGCAGGATAATTGAACACCACGATATCGTTGAGCTTCACATTGCCCAATCCCTTCACACGGCGGTAATCCCAGTGAGGCCATTCGCAGTAGCTTTTCACGTTGACCAGCGGCATGGTGTGCTGGGTAAGAGGCATGGTGAGTGGAGTCTGAGGAATACGTGGACCGTAGCTCACCTTGCTCACGAAGAGATAATCGCCCGTGAGAAGGCTCTTCTCGAGAGATGAAGACGGAATCACATAGTTCTGGAAGAAGAACAGGTTGATGAAATACACTGCCACGAGGGCGAATACCAGAGCATCTACCCAGCTCATGATGAAGCGTACAGGACCCTCAGAGTCCTTCCACCACTGCCAGCGTATCTTCTTGGTAATATACACATCAAAGATGAATGGCACGACGATCAGTCCCAGCCAACTTTTCAGCCAGAAGAGGAATGCAAGGTACAGTACTATCACAATGGCAAACTTCGTCCACTGCACCTTCATATTCAGTTTTTGTTTCTCTTTATCTATCATTTTTTTCTCTTTTTTCTGCTTATCAGATCAGAACTTTACAGAAGAACTGCTAGAAGGCTCCATCAGAACATAATCCTGAGAAGCCAAACTGCACTTAATCTTTAGAACCAATCTGAACTTGTATTATCATTTAGAACTTAAAGAGATCTGAAGTAGTAAGCAGACCGGAATGGTTGGCTGTGAACTCAGCTGCAAGCACTGCTCCGAGCGCGAAGCCCTTGCGTGAATGAGCACTGTGCTCGATGGTAATCATATCGGCATCAGAATCGTACATCACGGCATGGATTCCAGGAACCTCGCCATCGCGCACGCAGTTGATCACCAGGTCCTCATCAGTGATGTTCTGATCGCCTTCGTCGTGATGACCGTCCTCAGTCCAGTAAGTCACGCCGCGCTTCCAGTCTTTCTTGCGGTCGATATTGTCGATGATTTCCTCTGCCAGGGTGATGGCAGTGCCAGAAGGTGCATCGAGCTTATGTACGTGGTGGGTTTCCTGCATACATACAGAGTACTGTGGGAACCCGTTCATAATCTTAGCCAGATAGCGGTTGACGGCAGAGAAGATAGCCACACCGATACTGAAATTAGAGGCCCAGAAGAGGGTCTGCTTACCATCGGCGCAGAGTTTCTCCACGTCTTCCTTATGGTCTTTCATCCATCCGGTAGAACCCGAAACCACCTTTACATTGTGGGAGAAAGCCTTGAGATAGTTGCCGTAAGCGGCAGTAGGGTTGGTAAACTCGATAGCCACATCCGCAGAGCAGAACTCCGGGCTGTCGATATCTTCAGGGTTATTTACGTCAATCTTACATACGATTTCATGGCCACGCTGCAAGGCGATCTCTTCAATCATGTGTCCCATCTTGCCGTAGCCTATCAAAGCTATTTTCATTGTTATCTTGTTTTTTTGTTTATTCCTTTCGGCAAAAATAATCAAAAATCTTGGAAAAACCGATTTATTTGTAGAAAAAAGCGCATTATTATAGTAATAAATAGAAAATTTTGCTTATTTTTGCAGTGATTTGGGGCAAAATCGTATGATTCTAAACATTTTAGCCTACTTCTGAGAAGAATTTGAAAGACGTTCTGAAAGGAATAGATTCAAGTTTCGCAAGTGGTTTAAGTACGGGCTGAAGGCCCAAAAGTTCCTAATCCTGGGCATCGTCCTGGGTATAATAGCAATCAACAAGGCGCCCTGTAAGGACGTGTGGAGCTTACATGCGAAACTTCAGAATAGAAAGGACTTCCTAAAGAAGAAAGGGTTTCCCTAAAGATAAAGACAAAAAGAAAATAGAAAATATGCTGAAATAATAAAAAAATAAGAGATTATGAGCAAATATATATTTGAAACAAAGATGGAGGTGCGCGACTATGAGTGCGACATAGAGGGAATCGTAAACAATGCCAACTATCTGCACTACATGGAACATACGCGCCATCTCTTCCTGAAGGAATGCGGACTCAGCTTTGCAGAAATGCACAATAAGGGCGTGGACGCAGTAGTGGCTCGCATGAACCTGCAATACAAGGTGCCGCTGCAGTGCGACGATGAATTCCTCTCCCGCCTGTGGCTGGAAAAGCAGGGCGTAAGATATATCTTCCATCAGGACATTTTCCGTGCTAACGATGAGAAACTCTGCCTCAAGGCTACCGTAGAACTGGTGTGCCTCATCAATGGAAGATTGGGTAATAGCGAAGACTACGACAAGGCTTTCGAGCGCTGGCTTTAAAAACCAAATCTCTTGAAACCAAATCTTTTGAAACCAAATAAAGAAAACTATCATGGAGCAATTACTTCACTATGTATGGAAACACAAGTTGTTTCCACTTTCTCCTCTCCATACTACCGACCATCGGCAGGTGGAAGTCATCGACCCAGGACTGCACAACCGCAATGCGGGGCCCGATTTCTTCAATGCTAAAATCAAGATAGACGGAATGCTCTGGGTGGGCAATATCGAAATACACGACAAGGCGAGCGACTGGTATCTGCACGGACACGAGAAGGACGAGCGATACGACAACGTGGTGCTCCACGTATGCGGAATCATCGACCTGGAAGCCCGCAACTCCAAGGGAGAACCCCTCACGCAGATGCAGCTCAGCATACCCGAAAACGTGCTCCGACACTATCAGGAACTGCTCTCCATCGACCAGTATCCACCCTGCTATCAGATTATCCCTGCCCTCACCCGACTCTCCGTACACTCCTGGATGAGCGCCCTGCAAACCGAGCGACTCTCACAGAAAACAGAAGCTATTGCCGAGAGAGTGAAGAAATGCAACGGAGACTGGGAAAACGCATACTTCATAACCCTGGCTCGCAACTACGGATTCGGCATCAACGGGGAAGCCTTCGAGCAATGGGCTCTCTCCATCCCCCTGCACTCGGTAGATCATCACCGCGACGACCTCTTCCAAATAGAAGCCATCTTCTTGGGACAGGCTGGACTGCTCGAACTGTCAACCATCCCCGAACGCTATCAGAAAGACGCACTGAACGACGGATATTTCTCCAAACTCAGGAATGAATACCTCTATCTGCAACATAAATTCTCGCTCGCGCCCATAGACTACAAGCTCTGGCGCTTTCTGAGACTGCGCCCGCAGAACTTCCCACACATCCGCATCTCCCAACTGGCCAACCTCTATTTCCGACGCCAGGCAAGTCTCAGCCATCTGCTCGAAGCCACCACCGTGAAGGAGGTCATCGGAGTGTTGAAAACATCGGTTACGCCCTACTGGAAGACGCATTACACCTTCGGAAGCGAGAGCATACGCAACGAGAAGCACATATCCCCTTTCTCGCTCAACCTGCTCATCATCAACACCGTCATTCCCATCCTCTTTGCCTACGGACGGCACAGAGGTGAGGAAAAGTACTGCGACCGGGCTTTCGAATTTCTGGAGGAACTGAAGGCTGAAAACAACCATATCGTGAGAATGTGGCAGCAATGCGGATTGGAGGTGGAAAACGCCGGAGACTCGCAAGCCCTCATCCAACTGAAAAAGGAATATTGCGACAAGAAGGAATGTCTGAGATGCAGGATAGGATATGAGTACCTGAAGAGAAAATAACTGAACTTTCGCATATCGGGAAGTTAAAGGAGTTAAGGAAGTTAAGGAGTTAAGACGTATGTCTTGCTGCTTAAAAAGCTACGCCAAAAAGGCTATTGTCTTAACTCCTCAGCGACCGTAGGGAGCGATAACTCCTTTAACTTCATTAACTTCTGAACTTGCGAAACTTGAGCACAAAAACAATAATCAATATGAATCAACAAGAAATTTTAAATACGATTCTCCTCACAAGGCTCAACTACTTCAGTCTTGCGGGAATGCTGGAACTATATAGAAAGGTGGGCTCCGCCACGCTCATCATGGAGCATAAGAACAATCTCCGTGACATCCTGCCCGATGCCTCGGATAAACTCGTGAACGCCATCCAGAATAGCGATGAGGCAAGAAAAAGGGCTGAAGTGGAACTGGAATACGACCTGCGCTACGGCATAGAACCCCTCACGATGAACGACGAACGCTACCCCAGCCGACTCAAGGAATGCGACGATGCGCCGCTCATGCTCTTCTACAAGGGCAACGCCAACCTGAACCAGCAGCGCGTCATCAATATCGTGGGAACCCGCCATTGCACTCCTTACGGCGAGGATCTCATCCGCCGATTCGTCACCGAACTGAAGCAGCTCTGTCCACAGGTTCTCATCGTGAGCGGACTCGCCTACGGAGTGGACATCAATGCCCACCGACAGGCGCTCGACAAGGGGTATGAGACGGTAGGCGTGCTGGCTCACGGACTGGACGACCTCTACCCCAACCGCCACAAGGAAACGGCGCTGAGGATGATAGAACAGGGCGGACTGCTCACGGAATTTCTGACGCAGACGAATGCCGACAAAATCAACTTCGTGCGCCGCAACCGCATCGTGGCAGGAATGTCGGATGCCTGTATCCTGATAGAGAGCGCTGCCCATGGCGGCGGACTCATCACCTGTGAAATCTCACAAGCCTACAATCGTGATGTCTTCGCCTTCCCTGGCAGGATAGGCGATGCTTACAGCGAGGGCTGCAACAACCTCATCCGCTCGAATGGTGCCATGCTGATTACGAGTGCCTCCGACTTCGTGAAAGACATGGGCTGGCAAGACGACTCGAAGCTGATGCGAGCCAAGCAGCAGGGCATCGAGCGTAGCCTCTTCCCCGACCTTTCTGCAGAAGAACAAGCCATCGTGGATGTTCTGTCAAGAAACAACGACCTGCAGATCAACATGATTTCCGTGCAGAGCGGCATCGACATCAGCCGCCTCGCCGCCCTCCTCTTCACATTGGAAATGAAAGGGCTCATCAGGACATTGGCAGGGGGAATGTATCATCTGCTGAAGTAGTTCTTAGATTTCATTTCTCGCAAAGACTAAAGGGAGAATCCAGTGCTGCATCACTGGGTTCTCCCTTTTTATATTTAAAAACAACAATTATTGCCGTTGCTGCAATTCTCTTCATAATTTGTCCACAGCAACAGTTGTAACAGTGTAACAGTTGTTTTTCGATACATTTACTCTGTCTCGACAGGCTTTATGTAAAAATGGAACTCATCTGGATTTAGGCCAAGATGTATTGAATTTGGCACAAAGAACTCCACTTTTTCCACGCTTATTTTTATCTTTGCTCCCACTTGTAAATCAGAAGACCATTCTTGAGCATAAAACCATTTTGTAGGAGCTTTTAAAGCCGCATATACATGCCCATCATTTTTAAAAGTGTCGTAATCGAAATCGTCATTAAAACTAAAATACGCCTTTCCTCCAGCCACATTTGTTATTGTCACTTCAAAAACATCATGGGTATAATTCCACGGAATTGCACTATAATAGCCTATTTCTTCATCAGAATCATTGTGGCATCCTACTACAAGAAACAGCCCACAAATAGCTATCAAAGCTAAAAATATCTTTTTATACATTGTTTCACGAATTTAAAAGTTATTATTCACAAAATATCTTTTTATCAAACTTCTTCCCATTAACATCCGCGCGTATGACATAACAACCTCTGTCTAGGTTAGAAGCGTCTATAATCACACTATTTTTTCCCATTTTTCTACTCAAAACCTTTGCACCAGTTATAACATTAACGACATCAACAATTAAGACCTTGCTATCTTCTGTATTTTGAACCTTAACCTCATACTTGCCATTTCCTATTCCTGCTATTGATACGTCATTATTATAGAAATCTGTGTTATAAGCTGCAAACTTAAAAGTATATAGTGTCTTACCAACTTCTTCAACAGAAAAGTTTAGGGTTTGTCCACTTTCCAATGATGGCATTTCAAATATAATTTGATCACCAATTGGCTGAACATAACGACGATTCCAACTCTCATTAGAACGACAAACATAAACATCTCTATTAACAAAACTATTAGATGTTACAATCACCTCATTAGGAGGTGAAGCAAAATTAATCTCTCCATATGTATCATCAACAAGTGAATTTTCTAATGTTTTAGTTCCATCCGCCAAAACTTCACAATAGAATGCCACCAAACTTGGAACTGCACCCGAAATAGTCCACGAAACTACATCAGGGGCAACTATATCATTAGGGAAATGTATTGTTGCTACAAGTTTTATTGCAAAGCCAGACTTATTATATACAGTTACAGCATTTTCCTCTGGTTCATTAGCTTCCAAATAGGCTAAAGAAGGTGATGTTTGTGAGTAACTTTCTTGTGTCCATTTTACCGTACATCCTTTTGGAAGGTTCTTTATACGATAAACGGCTTTTGTATCAACAGTAGTAGGCCCAGTTATGTACATAGTTCCCTTAAAAGACTGGGCAACCGCCTTATATGCGTCAACCAAACCATACCCATAAAAATCATCCCTTCCTTTCTCACCTAAATCATGAGCAGTATTCCTCAAATACTCCTTTACTTTCTCCTCTGTCAAATTAGGGTTAGCAGAAAGCATCAAAGCGACAACGCCTGCTACTTGAGGACATGCAGCAGAAGTACCACTAAACCCCATATTGTAAGAGCCATCAGAATAACCTAAAGAGCCCATAAAATCTGTAGTTACAATTTCATCTCTTTCACCAAAAGCGACAAGATCCAATGACTTACCCACATTACTAAAATCACATTTAGTACCATCTTGTCTAATTGCCCCAACAGTTATAACCCCATCTACGTTACCAGGAAAAGAGACTTCACCATAAGAATTACCCGCCGAAAAGACGACAATTGCACCTTTTCCTTTTCATCCCTTAGTCCTTGCTTCGGTTATCGCATTTACAATATCATTAGAATATGAACCTCCTCCCCAAGAGCAACTTAACACATCCGCTTTTGGATAAGCCCATCGTATCGCTTGCGCTATTTCAGAATTTGAAGCAAAACCACTTTTATTATTATCAGTGCAAAGATTAGGTGCTATATTGACTGGCAATATTTTTACGCCATTAGCAACTCCCACTACTCCAATATTATTATCTATAGCACCAACTATACCTGCACAACACGTACCATGCCCTTTAGAATTTGGCGTTGTCCAATTTTTCGGTGCCCCATACCCTGTTAAATCACCAACAGTATAACCTTGCAAGAGTGAAGCTTTTAAATCCTCATGATTTAAATCTACACCAGTATCAACAATCGCTACCGTTACATTACTAGCCCCAGTAACTAAATCCCATGCAGGCTCAACATTTATATCCATTCCTGGATAATAATTATTTTTTAAATAATACTGATAGCTATAATAAGGATTGTTATTACATGATTTAATGTTTGAATACATATCTGGCTCACACCACTTAACCTTATCACACTTTGTAAGCGATGCTACCAAAGCCAAGACCTCTTTGGAAGTCTTAACATTACAATCTAAATAATAAGTATTTTCATAATTACTTGCTACCGACAACTCATTTCCATATTCAGAAATGACATCATCTATATTTCCTCCTTCTTTAATTCCTACAATAATTTTAGGAAGAACTATAATTCTATCTACATTTACGGACTGGTAAACCTGTGAAACATAACCATTGGACAGAATGGTTTTATTTCTTAATTTGGAAGACGAAGATGTTGGGATTTTATAAGGAGATAATTCAGAATTAACATTCAACTCTATGAACTTATCACCAAAATAATATCCATCTTGAGCATTCACTACGGAAGATGCCCATAACAACGAAAGTAATAACATCAAATGTTTCATATGAAATCCATTTTAGGTTAATAATATTTTTAAGTCATATTTTTTGCAAAGATAACAGCAATGCTAGTGGTATCGTATTTTTATTTGTGTTTTTTAACATATTTCGCTTTATTTAATATCACGCGAATTCAACAAGCAAGTGCAAAATTACAAAATGTTTTTGTAAAAGCACTCTTTTATGAGAAAATTCTGCTAAAATCTACTGAACAGCTTAAAATGAGCTATTTATGAATAGTTCACCTCAATAGAGGTAATGACTTGGCAATAGTACCAACTTCTTCATTATACATAAGTTTGCCTTGCTTGTCAAACAACTCTGTTACGATTGCAAAGATAAATTTAAAATCTGAGAAATAACATCTTTTGCGTTGTTTTTATAGATTATTAAATTATGGTCGGAAAATGTCTCAGAAATGCAACTGTACAATATCTAAAGAAACACATATAAGTTTCATATACAGCATTAAAAACATGAGAAATGTTAAATGCAATTCCCTTTCTAACAATTCAAAGCAAAATTTTCTCGTTTGTAGATTGTTTTTCGTACTTTTGAAATTAGAATTATAAAAATGGGTATTTTTAGAATTTATGACTAAGGAGTAACAATATACCCATTTTGTAAATAAAGGGAATGTTGAACACCTAAAAATATCAATTTATGAAAACCAAAGGACGCAACATATGCGATACCCTCAAGGCTATTCGCAAACAAATAGCGGATGCCAATGGGATAGACTATTCACCCGAAGAATGCCACTTCAAGGGCGAATGCAAGGGAACTTGCCCAAGATGTGAGCAAGACGTGAGAGACCTGGAACATGAGTTGAGAATCAGACAAATGGCCGGGAAAGCCATCAAGGTCGCAGGAGTGGCATTGGGAATCACCGCCCTCGCCGCATCCACCACATCATGCGCCACCCAGAAGGGATATTATAGTTCTATATCAGAGAAAACCCTCCCTATTCTATTTCAAGAATATACGCCAAACGATTCCGTCCTCCTCAAAGAAAAAGAAGCACTAAACAAGAAAGGAGTACTTTTTGTACAAGGGCATCTCATTGACGAGCAAGGAGATCCACAAGTAGGAGCCACGATTACGGCAAAAATTTCTGGCAGCAAGACTATTGCTGACAAAGATGGAAACTTTACTATCGAGGTGGAGAAAGAAGATATAATCACCGTGAAATATCTTGGCATGCAAGACAGAATCATCAAAATCACAAAAATGAGCCAAGAGAAACTCAATATTATCACTTTGACAGAAAGCAGAGATGTCTTGGGGGAAGTCGCAGTTATCAGAGGAACAGCTCCTATCATCAAGAAAGATACTCATTCAGAAGAAGCAAAGCAAGAAAAGTACACGAATGATGGTAAGACCGCCATCATCCAACAAACCGTCGCATCAGACTCCACCAAGAGCAGCAAGCTATTTGGCGCAGCAATCGAGGAAATGGCATCATTCCCTGGCGGTTCAGCTGCATTGATGCAATACATCGCCCAAAATCTCCGCTATCCAAACATACAAGGAGATTGCAATATACAAGGAAGAGTCATTGTTGGTTTCACTGTCAATGAAGACGGAACCCTGAGTGACATCAAGGTGATGAAAAGCATTTCCCCTACCTTCGACGAGGAAGCCATTCGGGTAGTGAAAAGTATGCCGAAATGGAATCCTGCCAAGCAAAATGGCAAGGCCGTAAAAACGAAATATACAGTCCCCGTTACCTTTAGATTAGAATAAAATGAAGACCGCCCCACTCATTTGCATCGACCGCCACCGCCTTACGATAGACGGCGAGGGTGTCACCACCCTCGTGGCATTCCACGGATGCCCTCTCCATTGCAAGTATTGCCTCAATCCCCAATGCCTCGAAGCCGACGGCGTATGGCAGGAGATGGACACGGAACTGCTGATGATGAACGTGGAGATGGACAATCTTTATTTCTTGGCGACAGGAGGCGGCATCTGCTTTGGTGGAGGCGAACCACTCTTGCGAAGCGCATTCATCAAGGAATTTTGCGAGCAATGTCCTGAGGAATGGCAGTTTACGATGGAGACGAGCCTCAACGTGCCTCGCCATCACTTGGAGGAAGTCATCTCCTTCATCGACTCCTTCATCATCGACATCAAGGACATGACACCTGCCATCTACCAAGCCTATACCGGCAAGGGCAATCAGCAAGTTATTGAGAACCTTGTCTGGCTCTACTCCCATGCCAAACATAAAGATAAAATCACCCTCCGTCTCCCCATTATACCCAAGTTCAACACTGAAGAGGACAGAAAACACAGTCGTCAAGTCTTAGAAGAATTAGGGTATGAGAATTTTGATGAATTTGAATATGTGATTAGAGGATAAACTGGTTAAATCTATGCCCTACCGAGACTATGGTCTCATTTCAGTGTTGTTTCTACGGACTATCTTGCCGTTCAAGGTGGACTCACGGATATACTCAGCCAACTTGCGATTGGTTTTTCTCGCCATCAATTTCAATACCTCGTAGCTTGGCAGAGAGAATTTCTTCGTGTCAAACTTTGACAGCTTGCGAATCCTTTTAGTGGGCAGTTTTCCACCCTTTCTCCTGGCTTGTTCATGCATGCTTGTAATTCGACATACTGTTTATAGTTGGTACACTCACTTTCTGCGACCGTTGGGAACAAAAATTCTCCGCCCTTATGGTGGAGCGAGGAGTTTTGGGGTTCCCAAAACATAACCTCGCTCCCTCCTCT
>ERZ1023839.212-NODE-212-length-18306-cov-17.269246_pt1 | contig 18306 bp, 15 predicted proteins | sample MGYA00380383_ERZ1023839 | MGnify/ENA primary metagenome ERZ1023839 (study PRJEB33179, sample SAMN07449065) | human gut metagenome | biome: Human-gut; feature: Human associated habitat; material: Faeces | host: Homo sapiens | place: India:Kasaragod | collected... | reverse complement strand
TTTATAAATCCTATGCTTTATATGAAGAAAAGAAAGATTTTGATGTCATAAATGGAACCGTAGAAGATTCGGGTGATATTTACTTTGCTTATTATATAGATGGCGTTATATCAAGGGATATGCCTCTTCAAAACACAGGTTATACTTTAGATGAGGAAAAATCAAATTGTAATAATGGTGTTGTTCCAACTTGGGATAATGCTGGTTGGAAATTCATTGGTGATTATCATAATTATAGTGCAACAAATAATACTAGAACTAAATGTACTTTATATTTTAATAAAACAGCTAAAACAGTAAAAACAGCCTTAGGAAACATTGAAGTGAATAGTTATACTCCAGATTTTACAAAGTCAGCATGTGATGATTCTTCATGTGAATCACACGAAAAGGGTATTTTTGAAACAACAGATACAGACGGTAAACCTACATATTATTATCGTGGTTCGGTGGAAAATAATTATGTTAAGTTTGCAGGGTATTTTTGGCGAATCGTAAGAATAAACAGTAATGGTTCAATTAGAATGATTTATGATGGAACAGTAGCCCACAAAAATGGCGAATCTTCAACAGATAGACAATATGGCACAAGCCAATTTAATCCAAATTATAACAATAATATGTATGTAGGCTATATGTACACATCAGGTGAAACCCATGGAACGGGAACATCTTCAACAATCAAAACAAATGCAGATAAATTTTATACAGATAAACTTTCAAGTTACGCTTCAAAATTAGATACGAATGTGGGTTTCTGCGGTGATCGGACACCTTTAATTTTTCCAGATAATGTTGGAACAAATCAAATTATTACTTATCAGAAAGCTCATTTAAGAGCAGAAGAAAGTACTCCGACATTAGCTTGTGAAAATGAAAGTGATTATTACACAGTGGATAGTTCCGCAAGTGGTAATAAAAGATTAGGTTACCCAATTGGCTTAATAACAGCTGATGAAGCGATGTTCGCTGGTCATGCCGGAGGCGTGTTTGATGGCCTTTACAATCATACGAAGATAAACAAAAACGGGTTTTTGATAACAGGAAATATTTTTTGGACAATAACACCTATTGGTTATTACTATGCCTATGGTAATGCGGGAGCCGCAAGCTATATTTTTGTTATACGAGAAGATGGAAAAATGGATGAACCTTATTCAGATGATATGATTGGATGTAGACCTGTTATTAACGTCCGCTCGGATGTCACTATTACAGGAACCGGCACCACGACAGACCCTTATGTGGTTGCTTAAAACTTTATAGACTTTAAAAACTATTTTTGGTACAATCTTGGTATGAATATAGGTGATGCTAGATTGAAAAAAGTAGTTTTTTTTCTTGTAATATTTATGTTAGGAATATTAAATGTTAATGGGGCTTCAGAAACGCTTGGAGATTTAAGAAATGCATATAATGATCTATTACAGCAACAAACAGAAAATAATCAAAAAAGTGAAGCAGCGAAAGCAGAGATAAAAGCTAAAGAAAATGCCATTAAGGAGGCAAATCAAGCTATTCATAAAGCTGAAAGTGATATTGAAGTTGCTAATCAAAAAATAAATGAATCCAATCAAAAAATAGATGAAATGACTAACGAGGTCAACGAAGTGTTAGTAATGCTTCAACAACTTCGGAGCAATAATGCTTATTTAGAATATGCTAGTGGAGCAAGTACAGTCACGGATTTTGTAACTAGAATAGCTGCTTTAGAGCAAGTTTCTTCTTACATGCAAGAAACGATGGTTAAATTAGAAAAGGAAATCAAAGATAATGAAGCCTTAAAAGAAGAATTGAAAAAGAAACAAGATGAATTGACTGCTAATATTAAAACTTATGAAGAGGCTATTAAAAAAAGCAATAATGATTTACAAACATATAATGAATTTAGTTTAGGTATTAATGATAAAGTAGCAGTAGCTAAAAAGGAATTAGAAATGTATGAATCGATGTGTCAAAAAACAGTCGGAAAAACGACAGATGAAGTTAAATTATCTAGTTGTACTAATATGCCTTTAAATGGTGGTTGGTTAAAACCTTTAACTTATGGCTTTGTAACAAGTTCTTGGGGTTACCGTGTTCATCCAGTAACAGGAGCTTTATATTCATTTCATAATGGTATGGATATTGGGGGTAATGCGGAAGGAACACCAGTTTATGCTGCGGCTTCTGGTATTGTTGTGGCCAAAGTATATCGTTACTCTTGTGGTGGTAATATGCTTTATATCAATGTTAATGTAAATGGACAAGAGTATACTACATATTATTATCATTTACTTAATTTTAACGTAAATGTTGGTGATGTTGTTACCCAAAATACCATACTTGGTTGGGTAGGAGGTTACTCTACATCGACTCAATACGGTGGATATGACTATTGTACCACCGGAGCGCATCTTCATTTTGGAGTAGCCAAAGGTTATTATAATTCTAGGACAGGTATTGTAAATAGTTCTATTATTACCCCACCAGGATTTAAAAATGCTTATGGTTATCAATTTCACTCTCGATATGATATGTATAACTAGAAAGAAGAGAGAAGATGAAAAAGGGATTTACATTAGTAGAACTAATAGCAGTGGTTAGTATTATTAGCTTGTTACTCTTAATTGGGATACCAAGTTATCTTCTAGTGAGTAATAATATAAAGCAAACAATGTATGAATCGAAAGTTAAAGAATTATTAGCCAAAGGTGAAGAATATGCAGAAGAAACGAATAGCTTTGCTTTCTCGGTAAATACTTTGTTAGAAGAAGGCAAAGTGAGCGCTGATAATGAATCTGGTAACATTTTGGATCCTCGTGATAAAAGGAAAATGAATTGTGATATTATAGAAATTCATTATGAAGATAATTCGTATAAAGGAAACTATATTGAAAATAGTACTTGCTTAAGTGATGAAGAATTAAATAATAATTATGGTGTTTTAGAACTTGTTTTACTAGATGAAAACGGAGAAGAAATAGTTTCAGATAATGCTTGGCTTTCCTATAGTAAAATAAAAGTTTCTTATCGTATAAAAGAGACTTATCAGGAAAGTGTTGCTTTGACAAGTTTATATTGGAGTGGCGAGGAAGAAAAAAGCTGTAAAGATGATTTGAGTGATTGTAATTATTACGAAGTCTCCACTTCAACATCTAAACAAGTCACGGTTAAATTAATGGCTAGTTATGAAATAAATCATCAATCTATAAATGCCATATTTACTAAAAAAGTATGGCTTGATGTTGAAGAACCTAAATTACAAGAAGATAGTCTAATTTATGAAACAGAAATATCGACACCCAATAAGCAAAAAGTTTCTTTTAAATTGACTGATAATTATGGAAGTGGACTTCAAAGTTATTATATCGTAAATGTCCCAACATGTGACATAAGTGATTCTGATAAAATATATAAGGAAGAAAATACTTTTGATGGCTTGCAAACAATATATTTAGCAAATGGAATTTATTATATATGTGCTAAAGATAAAGTTGGAAATCAAACTACAAATGCTGAAGAAAATAAAATTGAAATTAAAAATGTAGATTCTAATATACCTAAAGTGAAAGTAAGTTCCGAAAGTAAAGAACAAAATTATCATTCAAAAGAAGTTACTTTAAAGATTCAAGCTACCGATGATAATCCGATTTCTGAATTAAAAATGTGTTTATCTAAAAAAGGATATTTGCAAGATTGTCAATGGCAAGATTATGTAGAAACAGTGGATTGGAATCTTGATGGTGATTATGATGGTGGAACGAGAACGATTTACGTAACTGTTATGGATAAAGCTGGTAATATTGGAAATGCAAAAACTGATTATATTGTTTATAAAAGATGTTCTAAAACCATAAAAAATTATACGAGTAATTATACTAGTTGTAGTGCTAGCTGTGGTGGTGGTATTAAATCTCGCAGTTATAATGATGGCGATGAATTTTTAGGTAATGTTTGTTCAAATGGTAAAGAGGAGCAAAAATGTAACACTCAAGCTTGTGGACCAATAACTTATACCAATTTAGGTAATCATACGACTAAATTACATTACGATTATACGTTCACTAATTTGTCAGTGACTTATTTTGCGGGTACTTATACCGTTTATATAGCGTTTACAGATGAAAATAAAACTTTAAATTGGAGTCGATATGGTAACTCACTATCTGAAAGTTGTATCGTGAGTAGCAAAACGGATAAATGTAATTATTATTTACATACAGCTGGTCAAACTTCATTAGAATTAGGAAGTGGCAGTAAAACTTTAACAAATTTAAAAACATATCATCAAGGTTCTTATCAATACTACCTTCGAAAAAGTGGTTGGTACTCACCTGGTGTGCAGCCATACCAACAAACCAAGGTGGCTGATTCGGTAGACATTTCTTGGAATATTAAAAAGGTAAATAGTGAAGATATGTCATCTTGTTATAGTTGTGATAGTGATACGATGCAAAAAACAGATTTAAGGGTTGTCTTAGATATTAAAATTATCAATCCGATTCCATATAAAATAAATGGAGATCCATGTGAAAGCTATGCAAAGAATACTTGTAGGTCAACTGGTTATTTTGGAGATGATGAAATAAAAAATCTATATTTAACAAATATGGGCATAGGCGTTATTGCTCATATGAATGATGGTGAACGTGGTGATAATGACCATAGATATGGTCCAATCGTTTACGACATTAAAGAAGCAATTGAAGCAGCAATTAAAAATTGAAATTGAGGAGATTTAATGAATAAAAAAATAAAGAAATATATTGTTATTATAAGTGTTATCTTAATTATTTTGGGATTCGGTTTTTGGATATTTAAAAAATATTTTTCATCTTCATTAGATGATTTAAAGTATCTTGAAATGCCAGAAAGTTATCAAGTTGATATTTTGTATGCTCAAGGTGATGAAGAACGTCGTTATAATGGTGCCTATGAAGGTAACAGCCTTATTATAAAAGATGAAGAAACAACCAAAAACTACAATATAGGTAATGTTTATGAATCTTTCAAAAGTTATGTAGCATCACAACAATTTTCTTTTGGTGAAGTTGTTGAGGTTACTATTCCTAAAGATTCTTTTTTAAGTAAGAATAAAATTTTTAGTGTTTCTAGTGATTTAGATTGTTTATATTATGTAACAGACTACAAATTAATTCAGGTAGAATGTTTAAGTAAAAATCAAGAATATTTTAACTTTTGTTTTGCTTATTAATACATTAACAAGATTAGTTATTTAACCTTAAATAACTAAAAGGATGTGAGGAAATGAAAAAAGGATTTACATTAGTAGAACTAATAGCAGTCATTAGTATTATTAGCTTGTTACTTTTAATAGGGATACCAAGTTATCTTCTAGTGAGTAATAATATAAAGCAAACAATGTATGAATCGAAAGTAAAAGAGTTGTTATCCAAAGGAGAAGAATACGCGGAAGAAACAAATGTCTTCGTCTTTTCTGTAAATACGTTGTTAGAAGAGGGAAAAATAAGTGCTGATAACGAAACCGGTAATTTGTTAGATCCTAGAGATAAGAGAAAAATGAACTGTGATATCATTGAAGTACATTATGAAAATAATAATTATGAAGGAAACTATATTGAAAGTAATACCTGTTTAAGTGATGAAGAACTAAATAATCAATATGGGATGGTAAATATTATTGTCAAAGATGGAGAAGAAAAAGTTATAGATAATCCAAGTGAATGGCATATCTCTAAAAAAGATACGTTAAGTTATGAATTTAAAGAAAATTATCAAGGGTTTGCCGATAAAGTAAAAAGTATATTATGGACAGGAGAAGAAGAAAAAAGTTGTTCTATAGAAAATAAAGTGGAATGTGAAAAATATGAAGTAACTGCTAGTGCCACTAAGATGGTGACCATATATTTAAAATTAGTTTTAGAAATAGATGGCACGGAGGTAACTCAAAGTTATTCTAAAGTCATTGCCATAGATAATGAAAAACCAGGATTAGTAGATGGCAGTATCATTTATGATAATGAAAGTTATGGAACAGATGCCCGGAAAATTACTTTTGAATTAACAGACTATAATGGTAGTGGGGTTGCTTCTTATGGATTAGTTACCGAAAAAGAATGTAAAAAAGTAAATTATAAAGAAGCAAATGATGGAGTTCAAACCGAATATTTAACCAATGGTACTTATTACATCTGTGCTAAAGATAAAGCAGGAAATGAAGTAGGATATTTTGAAGCCAAAGATGAAATCTACATTGATAAAGTAGATAATAATTCATTAAATATCAATATTACGAATTCAGCAAATAATGATTGGACCCAAAATGATATTACCTTAACTATTAAAACTAATAAAACGGATATTGATTTTTGTATGTACAAATATGATAATGAAGAATATCAAAGATATAATGGAACAATCCAAAATAAAACAATTAGTTATGGACCTATTACAACAAGCCAAAATCGTAAATTTTATTTTGTTTGTTATGATAAAGCAGGTAATAGAAGTAATGAAGCGACAACCAATATTAAAATAGATAAAGAAAATCCAAATGTAAGTTTTACAGAGACAAATAAAACGGCAGGAGAAAATGGTTGGTATAAAGCTTTAAGTATCAAGATGGACGTTAAAGATACGTTAAGTGGTTTAAGTAATTTTAAATATTGTGTTACGAATAGTAATTGTACGCCTAATGTAAATGTTACTGGTTCTACTAAAACAGTGAGTCTTTCAAACGGAAAAAATAACAAAGTATGTGTAAGTGCCACTGATAAAGTAGGGAATAATGTTACAAAATGTTCAAATACCTATAATGTAGACAATGTCATTCCGACAACAAGTATGACAGCAACATGTAATGGTAGTTCCATCATTGTGAAAGCAACAAATTATAAAGACAATTTATCAGGAGTACATATCTTTTATTTCAATAATGGTTCAGGATGGATATCTAGTACTAAAGATAGTTATACGTATGCCGTAAACTCTGGTAACTTTAAAGTAAAAGTAAAAGACTGGGCAGGAAATGTTTCTAAAGAAGTCAATGCTTCTCAAACATGTGCGCCTAAGGTAACCAGAGTAGGAGATACTTTAACGGGAACATTATCGCCTTTAAACTCATCTCAAATTGTTCAATTTACTTATAATGTAAATTGGGCGAGTCGAGAAGAATACAGAAAAGATACAGCTCATTTATGTAGCTCTCAGGGTCAGTCTAGTTGTTATAAATCAACTTTAAATGGCCGAGTTATTAACATTAACGGAACAAGTATTAATTATGGTCCAACCCAACGCCTTAGATATGGTACAGATGCTATGGGGGTTAGTGACCATGATGCTGTACGCCTTAGCGATAACAAAGTAGCTTTTACAGGGACAAGTTATGAAGGCTCTACGAAAAATGGTAACTATGGTTTAGTTATCTATAACGTATATGGAAATAGTTTTTCAGAGTCCTTAGGTTATGTTCTTTATCAAAGTGGTAGTAATAAATATTGGGGTGGACAATATGGAATGTCTTATTACCGAGGAGAAGATACTTTAAAAGTATTTTTAGACTGTGGTACTCAAAACCATTACAAGAATTGTATTTATACAATTAACATTTATAATGGTCAAGTAAGCAAAAATAGCACTTCCAAAAGAGACCATTGGCAAGTATATAATGCCGGATATGATGCCGAGGGGATTGTCGGTTTTACTGGTATTCCAAAATATAAAGAAGTTCAAAGTTATATAGGACTTAATAATGGTACACCTATTTCCCTTTGCAATGCTTCTAATTATGATGGTGTCGCTATCAATGCAGGAATATATGAAGGAAGTGGATGCTTTGGTAATAAAAATCGTATTATAAATGGCGATGATTGGGCTAATTATGGTAAAGGGATATCGATTGGACATATGGGAAATGATAAGTTGGTTTTACATGTCGGCGGTCAAATAAGAGTGAGCGCGCGTGTTTATACTTATAAATCTTATTTTATGTTCTATCGTAAAGTTAATGGTACTTGGCAATATCAATATGCAATGGAAGCACCAGGCAATGGCACTAATTATTATTCAGGAAGATTTATTTCTTTAAATGCTAACACTTTAGTTTATAATAGTAATAGAAATGGTCTTTATGTTATTCAGTATTAAGGAAGCCGAATGAAAAAAGGATTTACGTTAATTGAACTTATCGCAGTTATTGGTATTTTATCTATTATTCTTTTAATCGTTGTCCCAAGTTATTCACTAATAAGTAATAAAATAAAAGAAACGACTTATAATGCTAAAATAGAAGAAATTTTAGCTAAAGGAGAAAATTATGCAGAACAAACAGGAATGCTTTCTTTCTCCGTAAATACTTTAATGGAAGAGTGATATTTATCTGCTGATAATGAAACAGGTAGTATTTTAGATCCTAGAAATAAAAGAAAAATGAATTGTGATATCATAGAAGTTAAATATGATAATGAAAACTATGACGGAACTTATATTGAAAGTGATGAATGTTTATCTGATGACGAAATAAATAATCGTTTTGGAATTATCAAACTTATTGTAAAAAATGATGAAGAAAACATCGTAGAGAGTCCATCTTTATGGCATTCTTCAAAGTTTGATACTATCTCTTACGAAGTTAATGAAGGATATGAAAGTTTTCAAGATAAAATAACACGCTTAGAATGGTTTGGCGAAGAAAATAAAGTTTGTATTATAGATAACTTAAGTGATTGTGGTCAATACCTTGTTAATGTCGATGATGTTAAAAATATCAGTGTTCATTTAAATGTTGTTTTTGCTTACAATGACAAAGAAGTTTCTAAAACATATACGGTGCTTCTTTCGATAGACAATCAAAAACCTTCTTTGATTTCCCATAGTTTAATTTTAGACAACGAAATTGCCACTAATAATTTGCGAAAAGTAACGTTTGAACTTACGGATTATAATGGCAGTGGGGTTTCTTTATTCAGCATTTCTAAAAATAAAGCTTGTGATAACTACGAAGAAGCAAATGATGGGATGCAAACAAAATATTTAAATGATGGCGATTATTACTTATGTATAGAAGATAAAGCTGGGAATGAAAATAATGATTTTGATAACAATAAAATAACGGTGGCAGAAATTGATGAATCTATACCTAGATTATCTTTTACCATTGAAAGTTTAAAAAATGGCTATAATGCCAAAGAAGTCCGTCTTCATCTATCTGCAAGTGATGATGAAGGGGTAGAAAATTTAAAAATGTGTATTTCTAATACGGTATACTTACAAAATTGTACATTTGAAAATTTTGCTGCAACTAAAGATTTGGTACTAGATGGCAATTATGACGGTTCATCAAAAACGGTTTATATTACTGTTATGGATAAGGCTGGAAATTTAGTATCTAGTTCAAGAAACTATACCCTTTATAAATCATGCACTAAGAAAACAGATTGGGAAGAAGTTTCTAATACTAAAAGTTCTTGTCCTTCTTGTGGTAATGCAAATTATACAATAAATTATAAAAATAAAGATGCTTATTTAGGAACGGATTGTGAAACTAAATCAGAAACTAAATCTTGTGGTGCTAAAAGTTGTATAGAGTATCGTTATCGTTATGTTCAAAATGCTACGAATACAACAGTTTCTTATATACCTATAAGAGATGAAAATAAACATGCTTGTGAATTTGGATATGCTTATAATGCTTCGACAAAAAAATGTGAAGGTTTTTGTTTTAGTAATCCAACTTGTAAGAAGTTTGACAAAAATTTTAATTGTATAAAATGGGATAATAAACTTACTTGTAGTACAAAAACACCAGGGCATTTACATTGCCCTAAGTGTAATCAAGGAAGGGTTTATTATCTAGGTGATAAAGATGTTGCCGGATATAATTCTTTATATTTCAATATGGGAATTGATAAATATTCTATTGGAAATTGTGACATGTATTATAATGACAATTTAGGTAGGGATATGTATGTTACGGTTGGATATTACACATGTATTAGTAATGAATTAACTTGTCCTTCCGGTTATTCATTATCAGGAAGTAAATGCTATACTGCTTGGAGTAATTGGTCATCTACACCTGTGACACCTAATGTTACCACAGAAGTACAAACAAGAACCCCATAGAAGGAAAAATGAAAAAAAATATATTTTGGATAGTAGGAATTATTTTACTTATTGGATTAGGAATTGTTTTAGCTATTTGGGCTATACCTAAAAAAGATAACAATGATTTTTTAAATGATACCATTGAAAACATGAAAAAAATAACTGAGTATGATATTTTAATGACAGGGATGTTTGATAATAAAGAACTAACCTTAAGTGCTAATGTAAATAAACAACAAAAACGCTTTTTTGATATCTTAAATAAGACAGATGATCTGGAATTATCTGGCACATATGAGTATCTTTTTAAAGAAGATGAAGCAAAAACAGTTATGAACGTTTATTATAATAATGAAATAGTTACTAGTCATGAAATACCTTTTGAAAGTAAAGAGCAAATGAGTGCCCAAGATAGTACCCTTTTATTAGATAAACTAGTAGATTTATTAGCAAATGATAAAGTGAAATGTGAAAATAAAACGTGTAGCTATACTTTAAAAAATTACGATAAAAACAATTTGCTTTTATTACTTTCTTTACCAACTTTTGGTCTTTATAAAGATTATCTTGACAGTGATGATAATCTAACCTTAACATACATAATTACTGAAACAACCATTAGTGAAGTTACTTTTAATTTTACAAATGGTCAATCGTTTAAATTAACATTTAGTAATTTTCGTTAAAAAAAGGATCCTTGCAATTAGGATCTTTTTTCTTTATAATGAGTTCTGGTGGTGAAAAATGACTTTTTCAACAAAATTAAAAGAAGAAATATGCCGTGAAGAAATAAATAGTTTAGAAAGGCGAAGTGAACTTTCATCTATTATAAGATATGATGCTCATATAAATGGTAAAATCACAATTACATTTGAAAATGGCTGTGTAGCTCGTCGTGTTTTTAAAGATATTAAAAGTATTTTTAATATAACACCTCACATCATTGTTCGTAATCAAAAAAGGCTGCGAGCCAAGCAAATATATATATTAGAAATCAAACAACATATTGATACGATTTTAAAAAGATTAAATATAGACAAAAATCCTTCAAGAAGTGACTTTGATACTCCTGAAGAAATGGCTGCTTTTGTAAGAGGGGCGTTTTTAGTTACTGGTTCCATTAGTGATCCAAGTACAAGTGGTTATCATTTAGAATTTGTTTTAAATACTTTAGAAGATGCTAATTTTTTAAATAGTCTTCTTTTAGAAATGAAATTTGATAGTAAAGTATTAGAACGTAATAACAAATATATGGTCTATTTAAAAAGTGCTGAAGAAATTAGTGATATGATACGGATGTTTAGAGCTTCTAATGCTTTATTTTATTTTGAAGATATACGAATTTATAGAGATCATAAAAATATGGTTAATCGTCTTAATAACTGCGAAATTGCCAATCAAGAAAAAACAACCATAACAGGAATGAAACAATTAGAAGATATTGCTTATTTAAAAGAACATGATTTAATAGATTTATTAGATGATAAAACTAAACAAATTATAGCTTATCGTTTAAAATATCCGGAAAGTTCTTATCAAGAATTGGCAGAAATTATAAGTTTAGAAACAGATTATCAAATAGGTAAAAGTGGTATCAATCATCATTTTATTAAAATGAAGAAAATGGTTGAAAATCATAAAAACAATGAGTAGCTTTTTTTAGGGCACAGATAATTTAAAGAAAAAGAGTAGAATCTGGCTAAAATATTTGCTATAATTAACTACAGAATAGGATGTGTTTTATAAATGACATTATTATCAATTTGGTCTTTGTTTACCAAAATACTTGATATTTGTATTGTCTGGTTACTTTTTTACTTTATTTTAAAAAATATCCGAAATAATGTAAAAATGGTTTTAATCGTTAAAGGAGTTTTACTTCTTATTTGTATTGAAATATTAAGTAAAATCTTAAATCTTTATACCGTGGGTCTTTTACTAGAATATGTTGTGGAATGGGGACCTTTGGCTCTCATCGTGGTGTTTCAACCAGAAATCAGAAATATGCTTGAAAGTATTGGTCGTACCCAACTTTTAGGACGCCATAAAGTTTTAACAGGTGATGAAAGAGAAAAAATGATTGGTGAAATCATGAAGTCTGTCGAGTATTTAAAGAGAAATCGTATCGGAGCTTTAATAGTTATTGAAAAAGATGTTTCTTTACAAGAATATATTAGTCGTGCGACTAAAATTTATGCCGATATTTCCAGTGAACTTTTAAGTAACTTGTTTTATCCTAATAGTCCTTTACATGATGGCGGAGTTATCATTCAAGGAGATAAAATTACTTGTGCAGGTGCCGTATTTAAAACAAGTATGAATCCAAGTGTAAGTAAAAAATTAGGAACAAGACACCGTGCCGCTTTAGGTGTGGCGGAAGAATACGATGCCATTGCCCTTGTTGTTTCTGAAGAAACGGGTCGCATTAGTATCGCTTGTGATGGCGAACTTCATTATAATCTAACTTTAGATGATTTTAGAATGATGTTAATGGATGAATTAAAACCAAAAACAGAAATATTCTATGACGGAGATGAAAAGACAGAAGAAGGTGAAGATATTAATGAATAAGATAAAAAAATTCTTTAAAAAATGTTATAACGCTTTAGATAAAGGACTCGTTACCCCAATAAGTCGTGTTATTTATTTTCTATCTGAAAAGTTAAAAAATAATCCCATTCACTTAGAAAAATTTTTGAACCGTCCTTTAGTACTTGTTTACTTTAGTTTAATCCTTGCCGTTACTTTTTTCTTCCTCGTCGATTCTCAAGTCATTACACTTGTCGAAACGGAAGCTGAGATATTATCAAACGAACCTGTAACGGTTATCTATAATAAAGAAAAGTATGTTGTAGAAGGATTAGTTGATAGCGCGGATATTATCTTAACCGGTCGTAAAAGTTCTTTATATTTAGCTAAACAATTAGGTGATCATCAAGTAAGACTTGATTTATCAAATTATGAAGCAAGTGATACTCCAAGAAAAGTTGCTTTGACGTATACCCAAACGGTAGATAATATTAATTATAAATTAGATCCTGCCTATGTAACCGTTATTATCAAAAATAAAGTAAGCGAAGAAAAAAGTGTTTCTTATGAACTTATGAATGAAGACAAATTAAATGAGAAATTTTCTATTTCAAATGTAACACTTGATCAAAATACAGTTGTTGTTAAAGGAGCACAAGATGCTTTAGATAAAATTGCTACGGTGAAAGCCTTAATTGATTTAAGTAATTCTAAATTTACCGAAGCCATTACTTATGAAATTGATAATATTCCTTTAGCTGCTTATGATAGTGAAGGAAATCGTCTTGATAATGTTGAAATTGTTCCGAACACTTTAGGAGCAAGTATATCCTTTAGTACTTCTAAAAAGACAGTTCCAATTGTGGTTACTACAACCGGTGATTTAGTAGCAGGTAAAGCCATTTCATCTATTACAATGAATGGTAAAACAAGTTATACCGTTGATATTTATGGTGAAAAAGAAGAAATTGATAAAATTGACAGTGTGCCTGTTGTTATTGATGTCAATGGGGCTGGTACAGGTGGAGCTTTAACAAGAATAGCCGATATTAAAAAACCAAGTGGTGTTCGTTCTATTAGTGAAAATGATGTTAAAATCGTTGTTACGTTTGGCGATGAAAAACAAAAAACAATTGATATTTCTAATATTAAAGCCAATAACTTAAGCAGTGGTTTAATCGTTAATCGTGTCAATAATGATCCAATTTCTATTCAAGTCAAAGGTGTTCAATCTGTCATTGACGCGATTAGTGAAAGCAATATATCTGCTTATATTGATTTAACAAATTATACAGTCGGAACTTATGACGTAGAAGTTAAACTAGAAAATAATGATCCTCGTGTTAAATTTGTCGTATCTAATAAAGTCAGTGTTGTTATTAGTGCTTCTTAAAAAAGGTGAGAAAAAACTCATCTTTTTTTCTTTTTTAAAAAAGCAAAAAGATTATCACTTTAAAATATAGATGATAATCTTTTAATAAGAAATTATTTATAAACTGTCTAGCTTTTGGGGCAATTCTTTTTAAAGAATCATTTTTATTTTTCAAAAGGATGGTCATCGATGTGATGAAATAAAATACCAATACTGACAAGTCCACTGATACCGACAAGTGTATAAATGATTTTGACAAGCATTGAGCCTGCTTCAAAAAGTGTTGTGACTAAATTGAAATCAAATAGTCCTATCAAACCCCAGTTAATAGCACCGATGATTGCAAAAGTTAGACAAACTTTATATAAAACTTCCATGTATCCACCTACTTTCATTAGGTATTATGAACAAAAATAAAATTATTATTCATAAAAATAAAAAGGCTTTAATACAATGAACTAGAAAAGGAATGTGGTGGAAATGAAAAAAATAATCACCCTGCTACTTCTATGTGTTTGTTTTTTATGTGGGTGTCAAAAAGAAAGTGCCGATACGGTTGTAGATAACTTTGACAAAAAAGTAAATGATACGAAAAGTTATGTTTTAAAAGGCAATATGGAAATTTATGCGGATGAGGAAACATTTACTTACAGTATTGAAGTAAACTATCTTCAAGATAATTTTTACAAAGCTATCATGGTTAATCAAACGAATAATCATGAACAAATTATTTTAAGAAATAGTGATGCGGTTTATGTTATCACACCATCTCTTAACAAAAGTTTTAAATTCCAAAGTGATTGGCCTAATAATTCGAGTCAAGCCTACTTATTAAGCTCAATTGTAAAAGACATGAAAAATGATACGGGTAAAAGCATTACCGAAGAAAATAATCAATTTATTATTAAGTCCTCAGTTAATTATCCAAATAATCCAGAACTTAAATATCAAAAAACAACTTTAGATAAAGATGGCAATATCAAAAAGAATGAAGTCTATGATGAAAAAGATAAATTGAAAATGAAAGTGACTTTCTCATCTATTGATTATAAAGCAGGTTTAAAAGAAACGCATTTTAAACTAGAAGATTATATTAAAGAAACAACCAATGATGAAGAAACTAAAGATGATAGTCAAAATAAAACAACCAAAGATGAAAATAATACAACAAATAGTAATGAAAAATGTGATAAAGAAGATTGCAACTCTAAACAATCAGGTTCTATTGAAAACATATTATATCCTTTATATGTTCCAACCAACACTTATCTTTCAAAAAGTGATAAGGTAAAAACAGAAGAAGGAGACCGTGTTATTTTAACATTTGCTGGTGATAAAAGTTTTGTTTTAGTTGAAGAAAAAGTAAATGCCGCCGAAGAATTTGAAATTGTTCCGGTTTATGGTGAACCACTTATTGTAAGTAGTACCGTGGGAGCTTTAGGAACAAATAGTCTTACTTGGACCAATGGGGATATGAGTTACTATTTAGTTGGTAGTGATTTATCAGCAAGTGAACTTCTTGCTATCGGAAAAAGCATTGGAAATAATAATCTTTCAGTAAGCAAAGAAAAATAATTAATGGTGAAAAGTATCGTTGCTTTTCGCCTTTTTATTATGTATAATGTTTGTAGGTGATGATATGAAAAAACAAACATTGCAATATAAAACAGAAGAAACGGAAGAAATGAAAAAATTTTTCTTAGTTCTTATCATTGTCATTATTGTTATTATTTTAGCCTTTGTTTTTAGTTCTTTTTTCTTAAAAGATGAAGCAAAAGACTACGAGTATCAAACAGGACAAATCAGTACTACAACAGCAATTGTTGGAACCATTTTAAATAATCCTGAAAGCGAATACTATGTATTAGCTTATGATACAGACGGTGTAGATGCCAATAGTTATGTTACTTATGGAAACTATTACACAAGTAATCAAAAAAATGCAATTAAAATTTATTATTTGAACTTAAACAGTGCTTTTAATAAAGATTATTATGTAACAGAAAATTCAAATCCTAAAGCAACAAAAATAAGTGATTTAAAAATGAAAGACGGTACACTTTTACATATTAAAAATGGTAAAATTACCGAATATATTGAAGGCATCGATAAAATTGCGAGTAAATTAAAAGTGAATTAGAGACGATTTTGGTCTCTTTTCTTTTGGAAAAAAATATGATACCATTGTTAATAGTAAGGTGATGAAATGAAATCTAGAAAAGGTTTTAGTTTAAAAAGTGTTGCGATTATTATCATCGTCACAGCTATTATAACAAGTTTAACAACAGGACTCATTATTTACAATAACAGTAAGCTTATATTAGGTTCAGCAAGTTTAAGTAATGATAGTGCTTTAAAAGAATTTTTAAAAGTATATAGTAGTCTTGATGAGAACTACTATGAAGATATTGATAAAACCAAAATGATAGATGCTGCAATCGCGGCTATGCTTAAGTATTTAGGAGAAGATTATTCTACTTATCTTAATCAAACTGAGACAGATAGTTTATCTAATAAATTAAGTGGCACCTTTAAAGGAATCGGTATTTCGATTACCAATGGTAATGAAATCGTTAAAGTGTACGAAGATACGCCTGCCTTTAAAGCTGGGTTAAAAGAAAATGATAAAATTATTCGTATTAATGATACGGATACAGAAGGAAAAAATCAAATTGAAGTGGCTAACTTGATTGATAAAACAAAAGAAAATACATTAGTAGTATCAAGAGATGGCGCGGAATTAACCTTTAAAGTGATACCAGAAGAAATTAATACACCTTTAACAACGCAGGTTTATGAAAAGAATGATAAAAAAATTGGTTATATTTATATCGAAGCTTTTACGGAAAAAGTAGGCGAAGAATTTAAAAAAAGTTTAGAAGATTTAGAACAACAAGGTATTACTAGTTTGATTATTGATGTTCGAGAAAATACCGGAGGATATTTAAAAGGTGCCACTGAAATAGCGAGTCTTTTCTTAGAAAAAGGTAAAAACATCTATAGTTTAGAAGGAAAAGACGGTGTAACAACTTACAAAGATGAAACGGATGAAAAAAGAGATTATCCCATTATTCTCCTTATTAATGAAAATACAGCTTCAGCAAGCGAAGTTTTAGCGGCTGCCTTACAAGATAGTTACGGAGCTAAATTAGTTGGTAAAATTTCTTATGGTAAAGGAAAAGTACAACAAACAAAACAATTAGAAGACGGTAGTATGGTTAAATACACATCCGCAAGATGGCTTACGCCAGAAGGGGAATGTATCGACGGTTTTGGCCTTGCTCCTCACTATGAAGAAGACATAGTTCAAAACGAAGATGGAACTTATACTGATAATCAATTAAATAAGGCAATAGAACTTCTGAGTTAAGTTCTTTTTTCTTTATAAAAAATTAAAAGTTAGGTATAATAGTTTTGGAAACGGAGTAGTTATGGACAAGATTAAAGTAGGCGATAAACTTAAAATTGAATGTTTCAAACATAATGGCTTTTTAGATCAAACCAGTGAAGAAGCTACCGTGGTTTTTGTTTCAGAAGAAATGCTTGTGGTTGCCAATGACCGTACCAAATTAATTGAACATAATGGTGAAAGTCATTGTACTGGGGAACCTGCTGTTTTATTTTTCTACAAACATAAATGGTTTAATATCATAGGACAACTTAAAAAAAATGGCTTATTTTACTATTGCAATATTGCCACACCTTATATTATTGATGGGCATACCATTAAATATATTGATTATGATTTAGATTTACGCGTTTTTCCTGATGGTGGTTTTAGAGTTTTAGATCGTAATGAATATAAATATCATCGTCATCTTATGAAATACGGCAAAGATTTAAATAGCATTATTGAAAATTCTTTATCCGAATTAATTGAATTAAAAAAGAATAATTCCTATCCTTTTCAGAAAGAAATTGTTGAAAAATTTTATCAGAAATTTTTAGAAATTAAAGAAAAATAAAAAAAGCTTAAAAAAGGCAAAAAATTGTTCTAAAAAGGCTTGCAATTGCATATGAAATAGGGTAGAATACAGGGCATGTCTTTGGAAAAAAAGAGGCAAAAAAAGAGCTTTTGTCAAAAAAAATAAAAAGTTCAAAAAAACGCTTGCATTTACATTATAAATAATGTAGAATGTAAAACGTACCTCGAAAAAAGGCACAAAAAAGCAAGTGATTATGGTACTTAAAACATCATCAAAAAAACTTTGAAAAAATTCAAATTTACACTTGCATTTACATTCGAAATAGTGTAGAATGTAAAACGTGTTGTGAAAGCAACAAAGAAAACGATCTTTGAAAACTAAGTAAAAAAGTCAATTTGAGTAGCTTGGGAC